>Ga0116227_10004893_pt1 | contig 28711 bp, 15 predicted proteins | sample S1TSphgellanicum_FD_89693 | JGI IMG/M metagenome (GOLD analysis project Ga0116227, IMG submission 89693) | Host-associated microbial communities from peat moss isolated from Minnesota, USA - S1T2_Fb - Sphagnum magellanicum MG | ecosystem: Host-associated > Plants > Peat moss > Unclassified...
ATATATATATATATATATATATATATATATATATATATATATATATGCCTTTACATGAAAACAAAGTACTAGGAGTGCAAGGCCTTTTGAGAGAATTATTTCAAAAGGGAACAAAATAACATAATTGGTAAAGACATGGGGCCATGCAAAGGACTATTAAATGAACTAATCCAAGTGAATTGGAATCATGCTTTCCTTGGGGAGCTTATGTAATTTCCATGAGGAATTTTTTTTCTTTGGATGAAAAGATGCATATAAATCATACAAGTAAGAACATAGTTGTTTGGATATTTTCTTTATGCAATTTGGCCCCAATTCCTAAGAATTGGTGTCATAATTTCCTGAAGGAGCCTATGTACAATTCCTCCAAAACAAATTCATCATTGTGCAACTTGGTCCCATCCTTACTCCCTAATTTTTCATCCATTTGATTTTTTTTCTTTGTTTTACATCCATTTGATATTTTTTCTTTATTTTACATCCATTTGACACCTTTGATTCCCTCCAAATGTCAAGTGGGACCTTTAGTCAAAAACTAACACTAGCACTACTAGCTCACACAATCCCTTGAGAGGGGGAGAATGCCATGCAAGGAGAAGGATAACAAAACCCTTTTACTTAGTAAAATTCATGAAATAACCAAAAGGGAAGAAGCTTCACAAAATGGGCTTTCCTTTCTTCCTAAAAATGTCATGGTGTAGCCATGTTTTAACAAAAGCGTCTTTCAAATTAATTTGTGTTGTAAATGTTTTATTACCCTTAACATCTAATGGATTGTTAAGTAGTCATGCCAACTTGGAGGTGGATTTGCAAATCAAGCTACTTGCACCTTTGCTCTAAAATAATACCCTTCGTATTTTTGTCACCAAAAGAAATCTTGTCCATTTTGACCTTATGTTTGCAACTAGTCATCAAATTAACTCATTTTGTGATACATTTGTAGTAGTCCTATGTGTCACCATAGTTTCAAGTGTTCATAATTGTACATATTACATTATGACATATCCAAAATTTATTCATACATGTGATTATGGTTATCGCAAATTTAAATGGAAAATTAATGAAAAGTGAACATACATCATCCATCGACTATTGACAACTAAGTTGATTTTGCAATTGTATATGTAATTATACATAAATGTCTAGATGACAAATGGATCTAAATTGTTATTACAATTCAAAGTATACAAGTTCATTTATTAGTTAGTAGGTAGGTTACAAAATGTTATTATCTACCTACTGAGTAGACTTAGTAGGTTAGGTTAGGTTAGACTAGGTGAGTTAGGTAGGTTAGGTTAAATAGATTTAAAAGGTTGAACTAGATTAAATAGGTTCATGTAGGCTTAGTAGGTTAGGCTAGGTAAGGCTAGTAGGGCAAAAGCATACAAAAGTATACAAGTTGGTAATCCCTACGTAAATACATTAGGAATCTTTTGCATTTTAGGCATTTTAACAATGCTATAAATTTTGGGATGTATTTATCATATTAAATAAACCATATATAGTCATTTTTAATGTATGTTATTACTTTCATTAATTAATTTATTTATTGCAAGTTTATTAGTCCATCTTATATTGCACATTTTCCAAATCAAACAATTCAAATGATGTGTTATTAATGTTTGAACCATTATGCATTTTGATAAACATTTTTTGGAATTTGACTTTTTGGATTTTGACAATGTGAAGCCCTTCAAAAGTAAAATTCCCATAAACTTAGATATGACACCCAAAACATATTTTTTTATATGATAATAAAGTGCATTGCATGTGTTTAATTCATTAAATCATGCCCTAAACCCTTTCAAAATGCAGCATATGAATGAAAATTTCAAATCAAAAGTTTCTTGACCTACTTTCAATCTACTTTTTCACAATGTGAAAAACTAGCAAATTTTGCAAAGTAGATTGAAAATAGGTTTTAAAAAAGGTTGACACAACTTTTGAAACTCTCAAAAACTTCAATATATCACATTTGATGCCCTCATGTAGTTCAAAAGGACATAAGGCATCAAGGTCCAACCGCATTTTAAGGAGCCACACCCGCCCCCTTAAACCATTGGTTTTTTGTTGTTTTATAAAAAATATTTTAAGAATTTTTTTCATGTCTTTTTTTAAAATTTTAATTTTTTTTCTTAATATTATTATGTCAAGGTGTATATTTTTTAAAATCCTAAAAAATCCCATAATTTATTTTTTCAAATTATGCTTTTAGTGTCAATATTGTTTTTAAGCAATGGTTACAAGTCCTTAAAAGTGCAAATTACATATTTTTTACTCATTAGATTGATTCCAAAATTTTATGATATGTACATAATGTATTCACAATAAAAAAATTTTGGAATATATATATAGATATTACAATCCAAAATTCAAAAAATTAAGCAATAGTGATGACAACTAATGGTACATGTTAATTTGACTTCACCCATCGCTTATTTTTTAATCTACTTGTCACAAAAATTTATTTATTTGTCCATAAAAACTATTTTTTTGGTATACTTTTGCATGTTTTCACCCAATAACATACTTAGCTTAGGTAGGCCTAGTAGGGTAATTAAATTATGAAGTTAGGTTAATCTAAGAGGCTAGGCTAGGTTAGGTAGGCTTGATATGGTAGGCTAAGGTAGAAACCTATTACCTATCTATCTTTTTTTAACCTAAGTAGGTAGACCATCTACTTAGGTAGATAAGCAAACATTAAATGATAGGTAAGTAGGTAAGTAGGTAGGTAGGTATGCCATCTACCTACTTACTTACTCACCTACTTGCAAGTTAGTTACTTGTTACTTACCTTCTTATTCACATAACTAATGTACATAACAAAATGTGAAATAAATAAATTGACAAAATTTATCACCATATAATGGTGTGGTGCGATTGTTAAAGATTTGGTTTTTTTCATGGAGGTGAAGGGCTCAAATCCTTATATGTGCACCTTAAAGGTTAGGTTATGTTAAGTAGGTAAGCCTAATAAGGTAGGTTAGCTAGGGTAAGGTAAACACTCATTACATACCTATTTATTATTATAGGTGGTTAGGTACGTAACTTAGTATGTAGGTTGATGTTTTAGAGGTTAAGCTGCATTAGAATACATTATGTTAGGTTAAATATGCTAAGGAAGGTACCTATTTATTTATTATTTTATTTAAGTAGGTAAGTAGGTTAGGCTAGATAGCTAAAACACTTGGCATCATGCAACTATCCATAATGTAGTCATAAATGTAGTTGCAAATGTAATCAAAAAGTCAAATTCCATGTAAATTGCATGGGGTTCACATCACATTCATCCATGACAATGAATGAGAAAATGAACTATAATCACAAAGGTTTGTGACTACTAGTGTGACTTCCATGCCATGTGGTGTTTTTTACAACTAGTTGTTTGATGACATTGGGTTTAAGTGACTAAAACATTTTGTATTTACAATTGTCTGTTATGACTAAAATTTAGCCATAAATTGAATCGCTAATTTCCAAATTTCTAATTTGTGAACACTTCTCAATCCATGAAAAGTAAAGCAAAATATTGCAAGGTAAATCAATGGGTTGTCAAAAAAACCAACATTTGAACTAACGGTTTCAATTGAGTTTATAATTTTCTCAAGTAATAGCTTCATCCAAGTGTAAAGTTGATTATCTATGTTGTTCCATTTTATTCTCACATGTTGAAAAACTCACCAAGCAAATTAAACATCTTGACAATCCATGAAGTAATAGGATGTTGTTTCCACCAAACTACTATTGCAAAACAAATAAGTAGATTCAAAACTCATCTTAACAAGCCAAGAACCCATTGATGGGCCTTTGTTTAGAGTTATCCAAACCAAAGTGGCAACATTCTAAAGTCAAGATGGATGTTAAACACATTTAAGCAAAACCTTTAGTTAGTTAAGTTTAAATCCAACATCAACCATTTCATGCATCCAAGGTGATGGTCATTACTTCTCATAAATGTTGATTTTGTAACCTTGCCCAATTGTGTAGCCCAACACTTGGAAACTCATCCCATGTTAGAAAAATCATTTCACTTTCATTCACCAAGATCCCACACAAGAAAAAATCTTGTCCTTTTCCACCCCCACACATTGTGACTATTGTCTGATTTGACTACATTTCAACTACATTTGGTCATCTTAAGTTTGTAAATGGCTTGTTGCACTAATTAATGGTCAATATTGTTCATAGTTGTTGCATTCATTATGTTGTTCACTTATGAATATAGTTTGGACCTTATTTAAGTATTTAATAGTTTTAAATTAGGGCGAGATAACCTTTAACTTTATTTACACAATGCATTATAACGAATTAGTGATTTTTTTGACATTTTTTCAACTATCAACATGGTACATGAGTTGAACTATCAGCTTTTAACATGTTGAAACCATTACCTATGAGTTGCATTTTACACTTACCATAATTTATTAAAACACATCTAACAATTAAAAACCCCACATTTATAATAGATTGAATTAGTGATTTTTTTCACATCTCTTCAATTATCATAGTTGAATGATTCATTTTTAATATATTAAAACCATTATTCACAAATTTTATTTTGCACTTATTATAATATACTAAAACACATGCAACTCAATATTTTGCATTTATGTTTGAATGGTTTAATGAATTTTATTTTTTTTACATTTTTTAATTGTCAAATTTTTACATGAGTTAAATCATCCACTTTGAGCTTATTGAAAACATTATTTGAATGTTGCATATTGCACTTACTAAATATATTAAAACACACATAACAATTTAATGTTTCACATTTATATTTGAATGGGTTAGTGAATTTTTTCACATCTTTTGAATTATCAACATTTGCATATGAATTGAACCATTCACTTTGAATGTTGTTAAATCCATTATTCATGAGTGGCATTCTACACTCACTACAATGTTTTTAAATGAATGTATAAAAATTTGGAAAGTTTCACATTTATATTTGAACGGGTTAGTGATTAGGTCAAAATGTTCATGCATGTAAACCTTTAAATTACAATTTTTTCATATATTAAATTCTTGTACATTTATGTAAATTAAAATGTATGTTTTTCCCTTAGTTTGTTTTAAACATTATAGACAAGTTTATTATTATGAATGTTCATGATGCCACACTAGAAAAACCCCAAAAATAATCCCTAATTTTTTTCTATTTTTTTTCTTGTTGTATGAAAAAAAAACTCCACGTTAAAATCAATGGATTAAAAATTAAAGTATTATTATTATTATTATTATTATTATTATTATTATTATTATTATTATTATCAATATTTAATTATTTTTATTTTAAACATGATTTATCAAAAAAAATTACTTGTTTTGTTATAGGTTTATGTTTAAATATTTAAAGACGAATTAAAAATTTTCATTTTAAAAAATGAATAAATTTTAAATGCTGATAATAATAATGACATCAATGATTTTTTTAATCTTTTCATTTTTTCAAATTTGTATTCTTTTTCAAAATCATCCATAAGAAAATTTAACCATGTTTTGGTTACAAGTCTTATAATCCATTGTAGAATTATATCATTTGTATGTGTGTGTGTGTGTGTGTGTTTTGTAAATTTTTTTTCAAAATTAAATAATTAATTATTTGTATTAGTGTATGATTCATATTGCTAAAAACATATGGTCTTGATAATTAAATGGTTATATTGACTACTTAATTAATGTTTTTTTCTTTTGACCAATTTTTACCAATTTAAGGGTCCAACAACATTTTTTAAAAATTATTTATGTTAAATTTAAAATATATATTGTCAATATTTTACAACAAAATATAGTAAGTAACCAAATATTGAAGGGTTTAAACAAGTTTCAACTACACAACTTGTCTATAATCAAATGTGGTAATTTTTTTATAGATGATTACCCTTTTAGCAACATCATAAAAATAAATAATAAATAATCATACCAGGGAAGATAGAAACTTGCAATTCTAAAAACATTATACATATTTTATGTATTGAAAATAAAATTGTAAAAGACTTAATGAATGCATTTTTGAATTGATATTGAATTTACAAAGATTTTAGGTCAATTTAAACCAAAAAAAAAATTGTAAATTTATTCATGACATGCAATTTCAAGTTTTTTTAAACATTTTAAATTTATGTTTTGTAAATTTTAATTACTTTTTGAATACATTATTGATTAAAATATTACAAGTCCTAAAACCCATTGTAAAATTATATTGTTTAAATATATATATAATTTTAAATTATATATGTATATATATATTTGAAAATAAAAATATTTTGTTAGTGGTGATGGCCCTTTTTATGTTTGCAAAAATGTTGGAAATTTGCCACCAAAAAAAAATGGTTACATCATTAATATGTATTTTAAATTTTCAAAAAAAATTAGAATAGGTTTATGTTGATCTCAAAGATTGAGCTTAAATATTTTCAAATAAATTTGATGTTGAAATTTTATATGTGTTTAAGGTTGGATTTATTAGAATTATTTTTAAAAATTTATTCATTAGGAATGACATTTTTTTTCAAATTTTTAATCCCAATGTTTTGGCAATTTTTTTGTTGTTTACATTTTTTCTTGAATTTGCACTATATTTTCCATTTTCTTCCCAACAAGTATCATCAAGTTAAGAAAATTTGAAACCAAAAAAACATGTTGGTTGGGGGGAGGGGGGGGGGGGTTAATTCAACTATTTAAACCCAAAATTTCACCAAATTAAATTGTGTTTCCTTTTACAAAGGAAAAAAATGTAATATATATTCCTACATCATTATATTTATATATGTGTTGTGATGTTTTTTCAAAGTTGTGTAATTAATCAATGGTGTTAATGTATAATTAATCTTATTAAAGAAATGGTCTTGATAATTAAATGGCTATATTTTAAACTTAATTAATGTTTTTTCTTATGACCAAATTTTCTCAATTTAAGGGGGTAACAACATTAAAAATGATTTTTTTGAAAGAAAAGTTTTTGGGGCCAAATTAGAAATATATATTGTTAAATTTTTACAATAAAATAGTATAAATAACTATAATAAATTGAAAATTCTAAATAAGTTTCCAAGCACATAACTTGTCTATAACCAAACCTAGCAATTTTCTTATGGATGATTACCATTTGAACAACATCATAAAAATAAATAAATAAATTTATACTTGATCATATTAAGGAAAATAAGAACTTGCAATTCTTCACAAAATGGACATATTTTATGTAATTTTTTAATTTTATAAAAGACTTAATAAATGCACTTTTGAATTCACATTAAATCTACAAAGATTTTAAGTTAATTTAAACAAAAAAAGTTGTTGATTTATTCATGAAATCTTATTTTAACTTTTTTTTAACATTGTAAATTTATTTTTTATAAATTATAATAATTTTTTTGAAGACATTATTGAATAAGCTTCAAGATCATCTTTTCATTTATAGTATTTGAATAAATTTTGCAAAGAAAATATATGTTAAAAATAAAATTTCCTACACAATTTCATGCCAAACATGATAAAGTTAAACTTTTTCATCATTATTAATAAAGTCTTGAAGTGGTTTGGTGGTCAAGACCTTAAATGACATGCTTAAATGGTGTCAAAACATTTTTGTTGACAAAATTGGGGGAAAAAACAAAAAGTAACTTAAATTTTTTTCATGGCATGTAAATTTGTCATGGCATGCCATGACAAATTTGTAATCTATGATTCCACGATCCCAAAAATAAAAACGAAAAAATTATATGATGATGTGGCACGTTATGCCACGTCATATTAATTTTGGACCTCATATATCCATGCCATAATTTTTTAATTAAAATTTATCTAGTGCAACATATGATTATCCAAAATGCCTAAAAACATTTCACTAAAAATGTCATAATCAACTAGTCTTTTTTGGCCAAAACCATACAAGTCGCATATTAGTGAATTTAGATAGTGGAAAAAGACAAGATTTCTTCTCATGCCATGAGAGGGATACCTCTTTTAAAAACCATGTAGATTTTTCACTTGTTAAACATCATCCTCATACAAGTCAAAAAATTGGAAGTTATGGGTTGAAATAGACTTTGACTTCTCTAAATCCAAATGCAAAAGTTTCATCTAAATTTTATAAATAGGAATTACTTGATCTAAAGTGTGGATGTTTTTGAATTTAGGGGCATCAATTGAACGGTTGTGTACTTTAGTAACTTGTACATCTAAACATGTAAATGATCTTCATTACCATGCTTCTTGGGTCCCATGGAATTGAGTTTCAAAACATGAAGTCTTGGGCTTGTTGAATGCTTATACTTTTCACTTTTATTCTTGCTTCCCTCAAGAGCTTTTTACTTATTCTCAAATTGTGTTAGCAAGTTTTCAAAGTTTTGAGTAGCCATATTTAGCTAATGGTTTGATTCCCTCAATGTCACCAAGTCTAAAAGGTACATAGGTTTGGCATCTATGATTATAGGGTTCCCAAATGTCAACTACTTCATAACCTTTTCCAAATTTGTAGGTTGTTCCTTGTTAAACCTTTCTTCATACTTCTCCATGCCTCCATAATTGTAGTCTAAAAATCGTCCAAAGTAGATTCCTTGAAAATTTTAGCAAATAAAAGCCAGTAAAATTTGGTGGCATAATTGTTCAAGTGACTCATAATGCACACAACAACTAGTTTGGTGTCTAATTTAGGTATATTATTATTTTTAAAAATCCTGTGAGATAGGTGGTTATCACCTATCATTCTTCTTTTGATCTTTCTAGTTTCAATGTGACATGAATTAATTGTTGGGAATATTTTAGTTATGTGAACAAATAATGCGAAAAAAACATTTGCATTCTACATAAGCCTTGGTAGCACCCATTACCATTTAATAGATTGGTATTTTATTATTATTACATGATCAAAAAATATCTTGCCCATTACCACTTGATGGAATGTGTCCCAACCATTGCCATATGATGGAACTTGGTCCCCCCCTACTAGGCTCTACAAGAGCTTAAAATTTTCATGTAAAAATACTCCCATATTACCTTATTAGTTTAGCATTAAAGTGTTGATTTTAACATTTTTTTACAAATTGGGTTTGACAATCAAAATGATCATTTATGGAAGTTTTGGTTTGATAATATAATGCCAAAATCAAAATATTATCAATGGTGATTGATCATTGCACTCAAATGTCCATTGAAAGAGCTCATTAAAAAAATAAATTGTATGATTTCCTCTCCTCATCACAATTTTTTAAGCAATATGGACTCCACTTTATCTAACACAATAATCCAACTCATGGTACACATCAGAGCTATTACCAAGCATAATAAGACATTTACTTATTAAATATTGAGTATTGGAAACAAAGAAAACAATGGACCCTAAATGCAACTTACATAGTTGTTTCAAGTTTTAAATTTTCAACATTGACAACAACTAATTTCCTTGGCTTTCAACATTATGGGCAAGTAATTTTTAAGAGAATTGGCACTTTAAAAAATAATATAATTACCACCAAACCTGAAAATCTATTATGTTAATAAGAAGCACCTAACAATTTTTATTCATAACAAAAAAAAAATACAAACCTATATTTTGATGCTACTATATTTGTGCAAACAAACTATGAAAGGCCTAATTTTGTGGTGAATTTTTGCACCATAATGAATTTTTTCACAAATAATGAAAAATGTGAAAATTCAACATTTTTGTGGTTATTTTCACCATTTTTCAAGAAAATTCTGAATTTTTTAAAAACCTATTGTCATATTTTGACAAGGCAGTAAAAAATATAGAAAGATGCCTAAAATGTTTTACTTTCACATGTAAATTTAGTGGTTTCATCATGTTATGGATGACCATAATTATTGAACATTGGAAAACTAAAAACTAACTTGATCATATATGGGTACTTATAATAACTTGTCATTTAAAATAAACTATTTATGGTAGTAGTGGCGACAAATTGTAAAAGTACCAAGTTGAAATTCCTTTTTCTTAGTAATTAATGGCAAGTTGAGGAAAGAGATGAAAGAACTAAAACGAAGAGAAATTATCATCATTCCATTTGGAGAACAAGTAGTTTATATTGTAAAGCATTTAGTGGTAACAAGATGAATGTTCAATAGCATAATGAAAACAATAAATCATTTTTATTGAAAGTAAGCAAAAACAAATGTCACAATAAGGATCAAATGTTAAGGCATAGTGAAAAACAAGGTAGATCAAAGCAAAAAGAAAATGATTCAAATTGTTTATCAACTAAGAAAAATTCAATGCAACTAACCAAATAATGAAAAATCAAGCTCCATTCATTGGATATTCAAGGAGTACAATGAAAAAAAGAATGGAAATGTTGAAACTTTTTCCAAGGCATGAGAGTTTTTATTAGAAGGTTTGCAATCTATTTGGTAGATGTAATAAAACACATGTTGATCTCTTTCTAAATATGAAAGTCATGAATGATGTGTTAACATATGTGATATGCTTTGTATGATGATTTTATTGAAGACTGGATACTAATCAAATGGCACTTTGATTGTTGCAATACAAAGGAGTGGGTTTAGAACCTTGGATATAATTAGTTATGGCTTCTAGATGTTGTGTTAGACAATGGATAATATTGTAATGAACATCATTGGGTGTACTTGCAAATTTCACAATTGTGCTTACAACTTGAAAAATGTTGGGTATGGAACTCAACGTGCGAAACATAATGCTACCAACAAATTATTAATATGAAAATTGTGGTTTGCAATCATCATGTTTGTGGGCCATTTGAAAAACAATATTTGAATCAAGACGAGCTAGTGTAGGAAGAACATTTTAAAAACCATATTCTTTGAGAATTTTTAGAATATATATTTGGTTTGTTTAGCACAAATGATGCAAAACTCCCAATTGTGCATAATATTATCCAATAGAATAATATGATGAACCTTGAGTAACATGAAACATAAAATTGAGTCTCTTGCCATTGTAATTGATAGTAAGACCATCATGCTTGAAGATTGCTACAATAATTTTTTTGTGGAGATTTGGTGAAGTGAATGAAAAGGTTTACACTACTTTGGCATAGGTCAATGGTAAGAAACATCTTATCAAATTCTTCATTCCATTTCCAATATGTTGGGTGCAAACCATAAAGGTTTTTTTGAAGTCAATCATTTTTGGTTTGACACCTTCGGACATGAAACCCTCTGGTTGATCCATGTAGATTTCTTCATCAAGGTCACCATGCAAAAATGTAGTGGTGACATCAAATTGAGTCATCTCATAATCTTCAACAATAACATATATAAATGTGTGAATTGGTTTGAATTTCACCAATAGAAAAAAGTTTTGTGAAAATCAATTCCATGATTTTGAAAGTAGCCTTTTGCTATTAGGTGGGCCTTAAATTTGTTAACACTAGGTACCATCAACTTTTGTTTTAACATGATATACCCATGTTTACATTTCATAGTTTTGCAAATGATGGCGAAATATGTGTACAAATGTAATTCTTAATTAAGGAATCTTACTTTGACTACATGGTTTGCTCACACTTTGCTATGTTTGGTGATGAGAGTGCAAAAATATTGTAGTTGGAGGGTTCAACTAGAATCGATTCAAATGCAACCAAATGAACAAATGATGTACCTAATTAGAAAGCTCAATCTTCGTACCTTTGAAGAGGTTGAAAAATGCAACATGCACATGCAAGAATGATTAATGCATCAATAAATGATACAATAGGTAAATTCTCTTCAAGATCAACAATAGGACTTGCATCCTCATCAATTTTTGTAAAAGAACTTGTAAACCAATATAAGGTGTAACATCATCTAAAAGAACTAGTGTTGTAATAGGTGGTGGCATTGGCTAAAACTTGAGGTGTAGTATAATCAATTTGAAATGAAAGATGTAAATGCTTGTTGAACATAACTAATAATGATTGATTATTTAATAGGATCCATAATCACTATGCTTTTGATTGTTTACTATAACTAATGAATACATGCACTTTTTGATTTTTGGATTCAAAATTAAAATGCAATTTTCTAAGAATAAAAACATTAACATCACACAAAAAAACAAACAAAGAATTAAAATTTAGTTTTTCTCAATTCCAAGCTTGAATAATAGTAGTTCCATTGAGTGTGCATGTTGTGATTTCATTTATAACAAAAATAAAAAGCTTAACAACATCAACCCAAAATTTGAGTTGAATACTTTAAGTGTAATTAAAGCATAGAATGAACAATCTCCACAATGGTCTGATTATCAAGTTTAACAAATCCCTTATGCTAGGGCATGTATGGAGCAATAATGTCACGCCAAATTCCATTGTCTTGCAAAAATTGTGCAATTTTATTGTTAAGATATTCACCTATTTTGGCAAAAGGCAACTTAGTGATTTGGTTACAAGTTTCATGATTGAATTTTTTTTAAAAAAAGGCTAAAAACAATTAAATACTTGTGACGTGTGCAATAAGAAACACAATGTGATAAATGTTAAAATCATCTTTAAAATAACATAAAAACGATTGCCTCAAATTGAAAATATAATCATTGGACCACATACATCTAACTAGTGAAATATGCCTAACTTGGAAACAGCTCCACATAAACACCACTATTTGGAAATAGTATTTGATGATTTTTCCCATGTGCACACCCTCTCATAGAAATAAGGGAACAAAGAACTTTTTGTTAAGGCATAAGCCATGATAAATGTTAGACTTAAACACCGATCATACTTGATGTTAAATGAAAACTAAATTGATGTTTAGAAATACAAGGTTGATCACCAATTCACATCAATACAACAAAACCTAAAAGTCATTTAATGTGGTGTTAGGTGTTATATTGGTGTTAAAAGGTAATGATAGGTTGGTGATAGGCTACCACCAAATCTTCAAAAATCCTTGGATTTGGATTTAAAAGTTAGTGATTCATAACACCACTTGAAAGGGTCTTTATTTGTTATTTGGTACCCCATCTCCCCATAATGTTTCCTATGAGAAATTTTTGATTACATGTTCCTAATAGGACAGAATTAAAAATTTTAATTATTTAACCCTAACCTTTTTAAAGCTTGATTGAACCTAGACTATGAAATATAGGTTGTTGGGATGTCCCTGGGGTGATGTAAAGAGTGCAGCCCAATTCCAAATTTTTTTAAAAGCTTTTAAAAAACTGATTCTTCCATAGACCAATCAGATGCCCATACATGTCTTATGGGGAAAAATTCTCTAAATGAGTTGATTATAATAAAGCTAAGGGTCTTTATGCATCTTATTTGATAAATAAATGACATTGATATGTGTGTGTGTGTGTGTGTGTGTGTGTGTTTTGGAAACACAATAGGAGACTTGACTTAACATGCCATTGGCACCCCCAAGTCAAGCTCATTGCTAACAAGCCAACATGAGTTTCATTTGCACACCATTGGGTTTGAACCCAAGACCTTTTGTGATCCAAAGGCAAAAGACATTATTTTTGGGTGATTTGTTCCCCTGGCCTAAAAATAAAGGTCAAGAAACATAATTGATGGAAAGTGCCAATTCTACCTCTCAACAAAAGTAGCATGGACCCCAAATAAACAACCTTTGCTTTTTAACTCAAGTCAGATTGAGTAATATCATGCTAGCTTGATTGAACCGTATGAGAATTTTTTGATTACCACAGGATTCCACGTGTGAATCACGATTGTTAAAGGTAGGTAACTTTTAACTTTTTAAAATAGGAAACCCTAACACTATGGCATTGTGTGAATGCACCCTTGGTGCTAGCTAGCTCTAATCTAGGGTGGTAACTATATATGTATAGATGGCATATGACATTTTTCTAACGACTCATTAAGTGTTACGTGTCCTACCACTAGAGATCCTAATACTAAATGTGAAGGCACCTTTAGCTATATTTGCAATCATGGCATAACTTATATGGGCAAGTCAATTATGCTTAAGTTCAAGGTTGTATGGTGTATCAACGAAAGAAGTGCTTGAAATAATAGCATTAACACAAATATTGCCAATAGGTAGAAAAGAAATGTTAGTTGCAACAGTAGAAGAAGTGATGGGTATAACAATATTTGCTCAAACATTGCCAACATATGCAAAAGAGATGCTAGTTACAATAGCAAAAGAGAAGTGCCCGGGAACAACATCAGCATAGATACTGTTGAAAGAAGCAGAAGAAATACTGGATGTAATTGCAAAAGCAGTGTTGAGTAGAGTGCAAGAAGAAATGTTGGTTACAACATAGGCAAATTAGACATTCACCAAACCAATGGCCTTTCTTTCCACAATTGTGACATGTTGTCCTCTTCTTAAGCTCAACGATCCGATCCTGACATTCTTTGCATTGTTCTGGAGTAAGCTCCACATGAGGCTTGGTGTAATATGTTGTGGTGGTAGCTTCATCAAAAGAAATTACTTTCTCCTGAAGTGCAGTTGCTCTCACTTGAGCAAGCATGCTTGAAAGTTTTGAAGCGTCTTTCAAACTTAGAAGCTTTGTCCCATGCAAGTAAGGACTCAAAACTATTAGGAAGGCCACTTTGAATTTCTGACATCATATCAAGATCATCGATCTGCTTATCCATATCATCCTTCTGGTGACAAAAAAATAGTACCAAGGCTGGTAAGATGAGCAGAGCTGACACCTCCTTCCTTTAGGCTGCACTTGTGGAACTATTTCATAAGATAAGTCACATTTTCCTTAGTGCGTTGCTTGTGAAACATGATTGGTGTAGCCCACATATCGACTGAACTGTTGCAATTAACAATTTACTGCATGTGTGTTTCATCAACAACGGTGATGATATTTACTGTTGTGCGTTTGTCTTCCTTTATCCCAAGTAGGCTTATCATCTGCATCATCATGCTTAAATTCACCATTTACAATGGTCTAAAGATCACAAGCTTGAAAACTGAATTCCATTTGAAATTTGCGGAGGAAAAGTTTCTTGCCATTGAAATGCCTAATTGTCAATACTTCTTTCATGTCAATAGCAATTTCAGGTACTACTGCAAGTGCAATAATTGTACTAGCAGGTGCATTCAAGGCATTTATCCTAAATTGAACACCAACAATCAATCATCAAGAACTGTTGCATGCACAGCAATTCAATGAACACTTTTGCTGGAAGTGTTCATCATAAAATCAAAAACAAATTCAAAGAAGCAAGGACCACTACAGATGCAGTGGTTGAACTAGGAGACCTTGTGCTTGTAACACTCATCATAAAATCAAAAAACATCTATCAATCTTGTTTGCCAACATGGTGGCCCCATACCCTATTGTAAAACATGCAGTGGCAACAAGATTAATGCTCAACAACAAAATGAAGACAACAAATCATCTTTACTGAAAGTAAGCAAAAATGAACGTCAGATAGGAGTATATTTCTATGCAGAGTGAAAAATAGGGCAGATCAAAGCATGAAAAAACTAATTCAAATTGATGAACAATTAAGAAAAATCATCCAACTAACCAAACACATCAAAGAAAACTCACAATTCATGGTGTAATGATTCTGCCCTTCATTACAGGTTCAAACTTCAAATTCAAATCTTCCCTTACTGGATGTAGAACTTCTCACTTAGATGCATGCACTTCTATGGAACATGACTGATTGTAGGGAATGTCTCACTAATGTGGCAGATTGGACAAGAGCTCACCAGTTATATCACATATCCTGCCGCCTTTTGACATCTTAATTCCTCCTTAATTCCTTTTTGCATGTTCTTGGTTGCTGGTTGGCTGAACCTCATAACTCAAGCTCTTTTTTTGTCCTGTAACCCACAATCTCAGCACTCCTATACAATCAGTTATGACTAGTACCCAGCTTGAGTGTTCTAGGTACAACAATTAGTCTTAGCACTTACACACCTCAAAGTTATTCACAGTAACCATCTGCTCTCTTGCCAATGACCTAGTCCATGCCTATCCATCATATGCACACATAGTACTCCACATGTCACTCACACTTTGGGTCAAGTTTGAGCCAAAATTTTATGCCCAAATCCTAAACCAATGCGAAATCTCTTCCCTATGGCCAGAGCCAAGAAACACACAGAAGGAACTTTGCCAAGCAGTGAATGGTGTCCTCCTGATTGCTTAGAGAAAAATGGGACATGGAAATACAGAGCACTCTTCTGTCTTTGCATTTCTTGTATCTTTGGAAAAAGATAAAACAGAAAAGCTTCAGGATGGTAGAAAGGGTGGGACCCCAAATGAAAGTAAACAAAAGTCATTCCCATAATCCATCTGCAGATTTCTCTTGTCATTTTTCCAGAATGAAAGAGGAGCTCTTCCTCTTCAACAAGAATGTCTCTGGATGTCCTGGGCACCAAGGAATGGCAGGGTCAAAGCTGGTTCTCTGCTCCTTCATCACCAGTTTTAGTCTGAGCTCAGCTTTGTCCTCGCCCACTCAATCCCACATTGACCAGGCTTTCAAATGCTTCAGTACCCAGTGCTCACAAACCTGGTAAAGGAGGAAGCTACTTCTCATAGTGTGAAGTCTTGATGGGATTGGAGTATGTTGTAGTACCACACACAAGGTAACTTAAAATGTGTCTGTCCTCACCATGCTTGGCAATTCAGTGCTGACAGATCTGATTTGGGAGGAACTTGCAAGCTGCTTCTCTTGATGGGGATTTGGAAAATGCTACATTTCACGAGAGTTGATCTAAAATTTTCTGTTGCACCAAATGCCACTTTGGCATTCAGGGTAGAGAAACCTGGTAAAGGAAGGAAGGGCTGAAAAATCTGCTTTTCATAAGACTCCATCTTGAAGGGATTCAGACAATACTCTACTGCACATGAAGACAATATAATTCTTCCATCCTCGTCTTGCATCATGAATTCTGTCCAAATGATTCAAATCATTGATGTCACAATTCCTTCATCTTGTTGAGAGCATTGGCTTAAACACTGCTGCCTCCTGCAACGAGCATCATCTATGTTGGTCCACTCGATCAAATTTAGATGATCAGAATCTGGTACTGCATCTATCTAAAAGACTCCAAGCAACAGGCTACCTTACCAGCTGTGAGAAATCCAAATCTGTGTCGAAGGCCCCTATTTCTTCTTAGAAACTGAAAAAAGATGGTAATCTTCTTGCCCGTGGATGATGATGCTGTTGCATAGTTCTTGGATTTTGTCAGGCATACTCCAAATGGGTTCCTAAGGCAAGAAGAAGAAGAAGAAGAAGAAGAATGACTCATGTCTGCCCACAACCCTCTTCACTGTAAGGGTCATTGCCTCCTTTTAGAAGGCAGACAGAGAATTGCCAACCACTCATGCTTCAAAGGACTTGGAAGCCTCCAGCTTTTCCATCCTTTGGGTTGATGTGGCTATCCAATAGCCAGTGGGTTGTTGGCTTCATGTTCTAGTATGTATCAATTGTCATTGGAGCTAAAAATGTGAAAAACCAGTTTGTGATTGCAGGGACTGAGAGTGACTCAGATGTCAGGAGGGTCGGAGAAATGTCAGCAGAAAGGTTTGGGATCATGAGGAGTTCATGGGTCATCCCACAGCCATGAAAAGGGGAATGCTGGACCATCTTCAAGAAAACGAGGTGGAGCCTCTTTGTACAAAGAACACAAGCATTTTAAAGAGGTCCAAACTTACCTACGTTTCTCCATCTTGGCTATTGATATATACTGAGATCTGGGTGGTCAAACAACAGGTTATGGTCATGCTTAGTACATCACCATATATGTTGGAATACAATGAGGATGCTGTACATATTGCATAAGAAGGCTTCTCTCTGAGTGACTTGGAGGTCCAGTCTAAGGAGCTTGAGCAACAGAACGCTGAACTTGAGGGATGCATATCCACATTACTGCATGAGAATCAAACACTGCAATATGCAACCTTTTCGATGCACTTGCAATGGTCCTCACATAGCCTTCATGTCACAGTTAGTGGCATTCGAGTGGCAGTGCCATGGATATGTGGATTACTGACTCATTCTTTCATTTCCCAGACTGTGAAGAACACAATTCTTAAGCAAAATACTCCTGATGGAAACCCGAGAGTGTGATCATATTTTAGCTACCTAGTACTTTAGCCACAAAGAGAATTGGCATGAAAGCTTTGCAGGTCTTTCATCAATATCACTAGAACATAATTCAGTATCTGATCTTCCTCCCCTTTTCTTCTCTAAAGAACTTATTGAAAACTCAACATCTTGGCTTCTTCTTGTTCATGGGTTTGGCATGTACCTATTGGATGGTGTGAGCTGCGATAGACCCTTCCATGTGGCGGTTCATGATGAAATTATGATCCTTTTTGCCTCTAACCATGTGGTTAATTGTGATGAACAGTAAAAACAAAAAGACAATGGTATTTCTCTCTGAGTGAAAGACAACAGCTCAAGTTGCCAACCCTAAGGACTTTCAAACCTCTCTGGGTTTTGCTTCTACAGAAAATTGCAATGTCATCTTAGAACTAAAAATCCAGGTGGATCTTGCCGAATCACTGAAGCTCGTAAGAAAAAACAACATACAAATGCACAAGTGATATTCTGAGGATAGAGGCATATATGTTTCAGGATCTAATAGTGTCCCTGATGTTTGATTTCAGATTATGGATGATTGACTTGATCCAATAAAGACTATGTCCCTAGTAAGGTATACAGTTTCATTTTGCCTCCAAGAAGCTCATATTCAGATGAGAGAAAGAGAGAATGGCCACGTAAAATCTAGAGTCTGTAGCCAGTGATTGTTCCACCTCGACCCACAATCTCACCAACACAAAACCAGGCATAGCATTCCCCCAAGAAGAGCAAGGTGACTCCAATTTCTTCCAGTCTCAAATCATTACGGTGTGCAATCTTTGCCTTGACATAATCACATTCCTGCCATAAGCCTCTGTACCTCCCAGGTAAACTGGCCAGTCTAGTGTAAAACAACTGCTTGGAAAGTTCCTGACACTTCTCCACTGTTGGCTCCTCTACTATGTAGCGCTTGTTCTTCTCCAGAAGCTGCTTGTTGTACTCCCTCCCATGTTTTGCCACTGCCTCTGTGGCCACCACCACTTTACTCTGCAGTTGCTTAATCAAAGCTGCCATTCCTGCAATCAAAAAATTCTACACCCTCATCCCTCAACAAAACTCCACAAAAAACTCCTTCCCACAAAACCAAAATGTGACTCTCTCATTGGAAAAAGATCTAGAGACAGTGAGAGAAGAGCATATTGTTAAAAAAGGCCTAACTAACATAACTGCTCCCCCTTTCCTGGGTTTGTTGCAACTGCTATCTGATGAGATTATGAAGTCACCTGTGTTGGGTGGGTATATCAATCTCCATATATAAGATGAGAAAGAGCAGAGCAGAGCAGAGCAGAGCTCCACTTGGTAGCAGCAATTTTTTTGTCACTTGGTGACCAAAACAAAAGCCAATGCAGCTTCAACAAAGGATTTTGTTTTTGGGTGGAAAAACTGGCCCACATTTGCCATATTTCAAGGGAAAAATAAAATCAAATAAAAAATCTGAAATTGTCAGATTCAGGCAATAGGTTCCAGCATGTTGCCAAAATATACCAGGATTCCTAATTTTTTCTACTTTCCTTTGACCCGTAGCCAAATTTGGCTAAATCCTCTTGTGGATGATTGCCAGACCACCTATAGCCAAATTTGGCTAAGTCCTCTTGTGGATGATTGCCAGACCACCTACCTCACAAAATTCATTAAAGAAAAACCTGAATCAATACAATGCTTGTAGTAGCAATATAGTGCTTGTCTAAACTATAATTTAGATGAAATACAGGCTTTGAATGGTATGAAAAAAAAATTGGACTTTATAAATATGCATGGGATTAGAGTGCTTTCCAAACGAGTTGGTGAAAAAATGTAATTGATTTTAATTGGTGAGTCACAAAATGATTGGTCCATGTAGTGTGACTTTTAATTAATCCTCACTTTGCATTGTTCAATGTGTGGGGGAATTTGCACATATTTTTTGATGTGGTAGACACAAATAGAGCTCCACATGATGGGTATGGGTGGATGTGTTATGTTCTAAGCGTAATTATAATATGCCAAAAAACATCTTAGCCAGGTAAATGTATATGTGCTTCATATAATCCCAAACAGTGTAAAGGTACTTATTAGTGTACATATTTCATCCTTTTATCTTATACTTATTGTGAAGGTATGTATATATGTAGGGTAAATCAAAATACTTACAAAAGTATGGCATGTTGCCAAGTGCAGGCATACAATTAGCCATGCGATTTGCATTATGAACATGAGCATGTCAAGTTTGGAGTATTCTATCAAAAACCATTTCAAAAAACCAATCAACAATTTGAAGAAAACATTTAGAGCATTCTTATTAGCAGCAAATAATGATTGAATCTAAAAGAGTTTACAGTGAGAATCTTGTTCAAGATAATTAGTGTAATGAACCCCCCAAAAAAAGGTGTCAAAAGCAAATATATATTCCATAGTTAGTCATCATAATGTGAACAAATCCATCATAACCACATAAATGATGGCCCATACATTGCAAAATATTGAAATGCATATATGCTATGTAATAACTTATATATGCCTTTTTTTACTTGCTTCAAAACAATTGGCCTCCTTGGGTAAAGGTAAATCTCAAATGCATACTAATTGGGTATAGTAAAGATAGTGTGAATAAAAAATATTTACTAACCATGTACAACAATCAAAAGTGTAGCAAAAACATTATGAGATTATGATTGTTCACACTTTGCTATAGCTAGCAATACATATATTTTCATACTATTCATGAACATTGATGGTAAATGCTCATTCATGAGTTGCTTCTCCAATGAAAAGACACTTACAATCACAATGCATCATCAAATGTCATAGTAAAAGGTTTTCTATAATGGACTTGAGGGCATGTAGCCTTTTGTTACCTCAAAACAAGATCTTCCTAGAATCTTTGTTGGTTTAGGGAAATTTTATGGTGGGTTTGTAAGAAATGAAAAATAATGGTAATGGAGGTATTGTGTTTGGTTTTTTGGCCTTCTTCCAAGAATCCCCATACCTCTTTGCACCTATCTTGTTAGCTTTGTATGGTGCCAAATCAAGTCCATGCTCATTTGCCACATGCTTCTTCTTACTACTAATGCCATGCTCTAGGTTGTACACATGACAAATCCCTTTTTCACCCTTGTGTTGTTGGAGGCCCTCACAAGTTTGAGCCCCTCCATGTTGGTGTTGAACGAATCATGATACACCTCATGAATACTATGCACATCAACAATACCTCTAATAACTTTCATAACAACAAATGCCTTGGCGACAAATTTGCATTAATGGTAAAAAAGTTGAAAAAAATGATTATTGATAATCAACAAAAAAAAAAATTTCCACATATGTTTTTGTTTTGCAATGTTTTGTTCATCTGACTTTTTTTTAATCCCAAAATAGAATATGGAGCAAGTTTTGAGCTACTTTTGCTTCCATTTGCTCTTCATGCATAATTTCAATGTTAGATGCAATTTATGACATTGCTCTTGGGATGTTACTCAATGATGCAACATCAAAAAAATTGGGGAAAAAAAAATCATTGGTTCCCATCAAGTTGCCAAAATATAAGAGGATTTTTAAATTGTATACTCTCCTTTCTAACCTATAGCCAAAATTGGCTATTTCCTCTTGGGGATGATCACCAGTGTCTCTACATAATAAAATTGGAAAAAGAAACCCTTGTACAAATGTGGGCATGGAAGTTGAAAAATTAGCACTTGCACTTTCATTGCATTTTTATTTCATTTTTTGTTTCTTGCAATTTTTTTGCTTGTTCTTTCTATGGTTTTTTGTGAGCTTTTTTCATTGTGTGTTGTTTTTTTTCCTTCATTTATGTTTAGTTTAGGATTCTTTGTGTGTTTTTTGTGAGATGTAGGAGTTTGAGGTGCAAGTCAAGTGCCAATATGTGAGGTAAATAATTATTTGAGCTTGATCAAATGCAAGGGTGAGGAACATGTCCAAGGTTAATGTTGTATGACTGCAAAGAAGAATGTGGGTGTGGGAGCTTCCCTAACTACCAAATTGTAGGAGTGTGACGATAAAGTGGAGGAGAGTTGCAAAGGAAATTGGGCGTGCCTACACGCAAAAGGAAAATAAAATTTAAAATGTTAGCTTGACCAGTTGTATTTGAGTTAGGAACAAACAGGACAAGGGGAGTGAGAGAACACAAGTTGCGAACAAGGGGAGTGAGAGAACATGACTTGCATCAACTGCATCCTTTATCAACTACATCCTTATGAGGAAATATGAGGTGGGAAGTGAGGTGTGAAAGAGCAAGCCGAACAACGTGTGATCAAAGTTGGGAGAGATGCATGAAGAAGGAAATTGAAAAAGAGAACAAAAGTGACACAAGTACAAAAACAAAGAAACCATGAATGCCAGTGTGAGAAATCACAACACAAAATAAGTGTGGAGGAGCTGGAGAAAGAGCATAAAAGGTAGAAGACAGAATTGATAGTTAGGGGGAGGGAAAGTAAAGAATAGGGCAAAAGGAAACAGCTCTGATGAAACAAGGGGAGAAGGAGAAAAAAACAAAATAAAGGATGAGAAACAAAATGTGCGAAACAAACCTACAAAACCAATGTGGAAGGATGCATTGTCTCTTAAAAAATAGATGCCTAACCTTCTTGAAACCAATAATGTCACATCAACAAAACATACCCAGGACATAGGACTACTTGAGTGACAGAATCTGGTTTGTAGAACCCTCCTCTGTATACGGAGGTAACCATGTGGTTATGCCAAAGAGGATGGTCTCTCTATGCCAAAGAGAATGGCAGAGACCATTGTTATGCCAGAAGAAGTATGACAGTCAAAATCAAGTCCAACCCACCAGAACACTGAACTAGCTGCACATTCAGTGTTCAAAAAGAACACATGACATCAGATTCTGTCACTGAAGTAGTCCTATGTCAAGTACAATCCTGTTGCCTGCAAATCATTACACAAGTGGAGTTAAGATCTCAAAGACCCAAGCCCACAGAACTTCATGAGTAGACCAAATTGGAACAAAGACATTCTCATCACACCTACTTGAATGGTACTGAGTTGAGGACATATGGACAATTCAAGTCCAAGAAGCCACTGGTTTCACGAAACCGTTAACTGCTTTTCATATTTACACATCAAGTTAGTCTGGCCCAGAATCAAGATACTCTTTAGATCAGCATCTCATAATCTACAAAGATCCCAGAAACAAGTGTTTTTATTCACAATCTCCATACAGAGATGCAAAACTCCTGCAGAAATGGCATGCCATTACTGACTCAACATGCTGCATAGGATGCATACCAAAAACACATTACTTCTGAATACTTGTGTCTCAAAGTCAAGTGTCCAGTATGACAGATATTTGCATTTCTGTCTTGTGAACTCAGGGCTGCCTGGTGATATCTACAAAGAATTGGGTGTTGCAAAAGCATCACATGCCTTGCTGAAGTGACCTGTGAAGTGTGTGACTCAAAAAAAACTCACCACAAAACAGATAAACAGGCACAGAAGAAAGAATGCCAGTGCAGTAGCCACCTTACATTGCAAGATTCCAAGAGCTCTCATTGGCACCAGCTTCTATGATCCAACAACATTCAAGATATGGACCTTTCTGCTCCTCCTCACCACTTCAATACAACCACCTTCCACAAGAAATCATTGGACAAAATAGAGGACAATAAGGCCACACTAATGTCTCAGCCTCTAGGTCAGAATCATATGGGAATTTCCAAGCAATCGATTTTGGGTGGAGCGTCACCAGCCCAGTGTAATGTCTTTATGGCTGCTGTTAGTCTTCACACCCTACCTTTGGCTCCTAAAATGTTCCAACTGGGGAGCTGACTTCTGACTTGTTCTACAAAGGGTCACCAGTGACATCCTTGATTTTACATTCGCTGGCATTCAGCCAAAAGCAGCACCTGTGACTTGACAAGTCAAGCAAAAATCGCAAAGCAGAAACATGGCATGTTGTGCAACCTTAGTTGCAGATATCTGTCTTGCAGTGGGCCTTCTGTTTGTTCACTGCAATAAGCAGATGAGCCAACCCTAGAATCAACTCAGCACGCTAGATGCAGGGTCCAACTCCCAACAATCCTCAGGTACCCCCGGATGTTCACCCCCTTTCACTCGGAATGTGGGTACTCTATGTGAAAACCTCCAAAGATCTTGTACCTGAGTCACAGGTCCAACTGGCCTCCAAAGGCTCTTGAAATTATCTAGTTTTATCAGTGACACAATGCCTACCCCACCAGTCATCACAGAAAAGTTGGTTTCAATTTCCACCATCTCATAATGCAGCTTATCTCGTGCTTTCGACTTTAAGATTGGCATGTCCTTGTTGCAATTCCTGTACACCGCCCACACCTCACCAGTTTTTGGATATACTTTAAACTGATTCTTTGATGCACCCTTTTCAACTGGCATCAAATGTGAGAAAACATTGATTTGGTCAAAATCTACAGCTCCAGCTGTCTTGAAATCACCTGCAGCTGGGGACAGCTTTGAGAAGTCTAGCCATGTTGTACCACGTTTTGGGCGACTCAAAGACTCAAGCCATGTGCAGCTGACTTTGAAAGGATTCAGCTGTACTTTATTTATCCGACAGTAAAATCGAGGCATCCCATCTTGATCATCATAAATAGCCCAAAAGTAGCCTGCCTGTATGTCAGTTTCTGTGCGCCCAGCATCAAAGTCATGGAAATCTGAATCGGGCACAACGACTTGAGGTAGATGATCCTTACTGAGCCTCCCAGGTGAAATACTTAGATCATCCGTACGAGATGCAGGCACATTCACCTCAAGCTTAACTGTCTTGGCTTTTGTGACAGCTTTTGGCAGAGATGCCTGTGCCTCCTTCCCAGTGTCCAACCCTTTGACATCTCCTGCAACCTTCACTAATGTCTCCTTCACCAGATCATTTCCTCCTTGGCCTGCATATTTGGCAGACATCTCCTTTGCAATTCTTGTTTGTTTGAGCTTAGCCTGCAATGCCCTTCTATAATCCTCTGCCAAGCGCCTTCTCTCCTGTGATTCGTCCATATCTGCACTGCTGCTGGTCCCTACTTTATCATCCATCTCCCTTACTCCCATGTCCATTCTCTCACCCGTGTTTGAGTGCACTTCTACCCCATCAATCACCCCAAATTTTCCCTTCTGTGTCCCTTCCCCATTGGTGTCTCCCACCCCATCCCTTCCTTCTCCATTTGGTTTCCCATCAGCAGTCATGTGCATGCCAGCCTGCCTAGATGGTGGAAAATCCTCCAGGTCATCATCACTCTGATCAACCATATACATAACATTTCGTTTCGCTCGCCTTGACCTCCTTGGTGCTGAAAATCCAAGTCCATCTGCCCCACTTGTAGCAGGCTGGAACATTTGATCTTCATCCTCATCATCATCCTCATCATCATCCTCCTCTTCAAATCTCTTTCTCTTGCGTTTCTTGGGCACAACCTTCTCAGTAACCTTTTGTTTGGCTTCTGAATCTTTGCGTTTTGCCAACAAGTGGGCTAAGGCCTCCTTTATCCTTGCTTCCTCTTTCGCTTTCTTCAGCAACTCTTTCTCTTGCCTACGTAGATCCCTCTCTTTTTCCCTCTCCTTTCGCTTTGCTTCTCTCTCGGCCTCCATACGTTCTCTCCTGACCTTTTGAAAGGTCTCCTGAACAACATGAGCTGCAACTCCTGCAGCATTTGTGGGTGGTACATTGCCATAGGATGATCCTACTCCACTGGCAGCAAATCCTGTGGCATTCGAGGGTGGCACATTGCTATAAGCTGTTCCAACCCCACCAGCTGCAAATCCTGCAGCAGTTGTGGGTGGTACATAGCCATATGATGATCCCACACCAACACCTGCAAACCTATTCCCAGTGACTGGCACCCCATTTCCCCTGTCATGGGTGGGGAAGAAAAAATCTTGTTGTGAGAAAGAAGGGGCTGGAGGAACTGTGGCTGCTGGTCCCTTTCCACTATAGTCATAACTGGAGTGTGTCCAAGTGTGGACATTTGCACCATTTTGAGGGGGTGCATACATGTCCTTGGCCCTAAAAGGCTTGTTGCACTTCTGACAAAGAAGCTGGAAATTCAAGTAAGTTCTCAAATATTGGTATTGCATGCGGCATACTGGACATGTAGTCCAGAAAGTGAGGTTACTCGGGGGTGCATTTGGGTGAGTTGGTGGCTGATGATATCTTGTTGAGAACTGTGATTTTGGCTCTGGAATACGAGTCTGCTGCTGGGGAGCACTGACCTTCAATCCGCACCGTGTGTCATGGGCTCCTCTCTTTTGCTTATCAGAGAGAACACCAAAGGCTTCCCCAACGAGCTTGAATGCTGCTTCAGCCCCTACTGACTTGTTCTTATCAGGATGCAGTAGCAGAGCAAGCTTCCGATACTGCCGCCTGATCAAGCTATCATCTGCCACTGGTTCCACCTGCAGACAATAAGACAAGCATCCTAGGTCAGAAAACCCTAATTTCATCCCCATCCTCAATCTCCATGACTGTTGCTTCCACACCAAATGCAACGCACATCACTGAACACAGAAGACATTTCAGATCAGACAAGAAATAATCCACCAAAGTTCAGTAGGTCTCATGGCCAGTCGACATGGGAGGGTTGGTAAGTGCTAGACTGGCTTCCTGGATTCTTATTGATATGCTACTACAGAAGAAAGGTCATGTCTGGTCCTTGTGCAAATCCAAAGAAATGTTGAGGACATGCACAACCAAATCAAAGACTACATGTAAACGGGTTGATCCACATCCATGGCAGCACATTGTCATGATTCTCAGACTTGCTTGAGTATTTGGAGCACACCTATACTCCTAAAACTTGCAGTAAAACATATGGAGCAAGCTGGTACAAAACTAAAAATCCCCACTCCAATTGGCACACACCCACTTATCCAAGGCTTCAGGAGAGCCCAAATTCATGCTGATAGAACATGCAGTATGGTGTTTCCTTGCTATTATAAAGCACAGTTTCCATGATCACATTCTCCTGCTACTAATGTGAATGCAAGAGAACTTTGTCTGAGTGCTACTTTCACTCTGCACCACAATCCACATCCATGGATCAGAGAGGGGACACGTTTGCACTTAACATGTTAGGGTTTGCACAATGGAGGTGTAAGGAGTATCTCAGTTTTGCTTGTATTTCATCATTGTAACAGCAGTCCATAGAATATGTTCAGGGTGGTCCCTGGGACAGAGTCCTTTAAAGATTTGTGATGGAGGGGGGGGAACACATGCAAGGCCAATGTTGGAGTTGAAAAGCAGATGCCAACTAGGAAACACAAAGCAAGGGAAATGAAAAGAACAATTGAGAAGAGCATATCACCTGAAGAATTCCATACCAATCCGTCTCATTGCTCCCAACTTTCACTGTTGCCACACTGTGAACATCTACAACAGCCAGCATTTGACTGACGCCATCGAGATCTGGGAACAGAGATTGTGCCTTGATGAGAAATTTCTTGGCACCTACAAAATCATGTATTGCAAACTTCCTTTCTGCAATCTCTCTTGCTCGAACTGCCTCTTCCTTGTTGCACTCCATCTGGTGGTCACAAGATGGCGGCAACCAACTGCCGCCTGCTCAAAGATTCCAATTCTGTGAATCCCTCTATGGACCTCGAATTTCAGGCACATACATGAATGAGAAAAAAAAACCCCCAAAAAAAAAATGGTGAGAGAGCACTGCCGCCACCACCGTTATGCCTGTGCAAGAATGGCAGACTATTGTTTCCTTCACACTGTGGGTTCAGACAAGTTTTTCCATCTCCTCCAGTTCTTCCAAGGATTGCAAATCCAATACCTGCCGAGGCTTGCGTAAAAACAAACACGTAAAGAGAATGTGACCTACAATGACCTCAGAAGCTCTGCTAAGAAGCCAACAAAACGCCTATTCCTGGACTCATGGACTTCCCGGTCCTCTTTTTTTCCCTCTCATGGAGTCGTGTTTTGGCCAAGCTGCGTGGCCACTGTTTCAGCTGTCAAGGGGGCTTCTCCATCGCTGTTTCTTCCTTCCCTCGTACAGTTTCATTACAAGCATCATCTTCTCAACTCCATGAAACAGAATGTCATCAAACTACAAAGACGAACCCGACGCCAAAACCCTAATATAGCCCAAACGTCCTCCTCCTCCTCCTCCTCAGTGCAAACCACACGCGCTTATTTCCCTCGATAGTTTTCTTCAAGCGCCGCCTAACTATCGCACACACGCCTACACAAAACAAACCCACACACTCTCAAAACCCCTAAAAACCTGAAGTTCAGTTCCAGCCCTCCCGAGAGTGGAAAAGGAGCCAAGCGAAGCCCGCCGAAAAAAAGACAACAAACAGGCGGAAGAGAGAAAGGAGAAAACGAGTATACAAAAACACAAGACGGGGAAAAAAAAAACAGCAGGAATATATACAACAAGAGAAACAAACGAAACAGAACAAACTCTTCACAAACCTCAAACTCAAGACACAAGAAAAAGAGAGCGAGAGACAGAAGAGAGAGATCGTAGGAGGAACGCAGGGGAGAGCAGTGACGAGAAAGGAGGAGGAAGAAGAGGAGGGAAAGGACGTCGGAACTCGGGACCAAACAGCAAGCGGAACTGGGGCTTTGAAAAGGGATAAAATGCAAAGGGGCAGGAAAGAGGAGACGGAAAAAAGCGTTCGTTGCTCACACTCTCTCTCGCACCGAAAATGCCCTCTCGTTACCTCTGCTTGGGGGAGGGGGGGGCCGGGGGGGGGCCTTTTTTTTTCCCCAT
>Ga0116227_10004894_pt1 | contig 28711 bp, 24 predicted proteins | sample S1TSphgellanicum_FD_89693 | JGI IMG/M metagenome (GOLD analysis project Ga0116227, IMG submission 89693) | Host-associated microbial communities from peat moss isolated from Minnesota, USA - S1T2_Fb - Sphagnum magellanicum MG | ecosystem: Host-associated > Plants > Peat moss > Unclassified...
AGCTGGTACCGCTGTATCATGGTGCCCATTGCGCCATCGATAATGAGGATGCGTTTTTTTAGTTGTTGTCTGATATCCATTTTTGTGATTCCACCGATTATTTAATGTGATTTCACCGATTCTTATTGATGATTTCACCGATTTTGATTTGATGATTCCACCTCGACATACGAAATAATTACACTCTAAAATCTGTGTAATCAAAATCAAATCTGTGTAATCCCAAATAGTTGCTTATATCGAAAAGTCGGGCGTTTAAATTGACTTTCGCTTATCTGCCCCGGGTTGCGAAGTGTAACCTGAGTAGAATGTAGCACCTTGTAAGTACAGGTTGCTAAGACATCGCAGGGTCTAATCCCTCCGTCTTTCTCTATAAGCAGCGCAAAGTTGCATAATAAACTGGTTAATAACAAACATTTCTGTCAGGTTAAAATCAAGTGTTTGCTTATCTATTATTTTAGTTATGTTTGATAAATATACAATAACAATACCTAAACTATGGCCATAAAGAGCTTAAAAGTGGTTTTGCCTGTAATGCTGGTACTTTTAGCGGCATTTGCAGTTAGCGCAACCAAAAACACACTTTGGTTTGTACCAATGTTTATCACTTTGATGTATTTATGTGTTTTTAAGGCCTACCGGGTTAAACGAAATATTTATAGCTATGCTGCCACTGCTCTTGTATTGGTAGTTTTGTTATATGGATTTTTTATTGTGATAAATAAAGGCTACTAATTATATATCCACATCAGCATGGTTTTGTGTTGCTTTTTGATCAGCGCATCCACTTGTTGTAAGGTATTGTTTGATATGGCAGGGCAACCCCAGCCTTCGGGTGTACCGTTGGGATAAACCTCTTCTTCAGATACCTTTTCCCAGGAATGGAAAACTACCTGCCTTACCAAAGCATTGTTATTACTGGTATCAAGCCCTTGCAGGATGTATTTGACGTGGATACCCCAGGCGCTGTACTCTCGGCCGTGAATGGCATACTTACCTAAAGCTGTGCAATGGCTGCCATCTTTATTAATAAACTCGGGATGATCCTTTGACCACACGCCCGACCAGGGGCTACGGCCGCAACCATGACTGATCAATCCGCTAAGAAATATATTCTGTTTGTTAAAATCCCAAACCATAAAGCGTTTTACGCCCGATGGCAGGCTCATATCTATCAAAATATAATAGCGGGTGTTGTAGCCTTTTTGTTTGCAAAAAAACAGGGCTCGTTTTGCCACGAGCCCTGTTTTTTGAATATCGATACCGGGGTTACCGGTAAAGGTTTTAATGTTTAAGGATAAGGCCAGTAAGATAAATAATACTATTCTGGACATATCTGCGAAAGCTCAAATATTAGTTACGTCCGCGGCCACCGCCGAATAAACGCAACAGCATCAGGAACAGATTTAAAAAGTCGAGGTATAGGTTTAACGCTCCCATTAAGCCTAATTTACTTTTTAGGGTGCCGTCAATATCTTCAGATGCGGCAATTTGTTTTAGTTTTTGAACATCATAAGCGGTTAAACCGATGAACACGGCTACACCCACAAAGCTGATAATGTAATCTAATGAATCACTCTGCATAAACCAGTTAACAACTGATGCGATAATGATACCTACCAAGCCGATCATCATTAACGAGCCGAATTTTGTTAAATCGGTTTGGGTAGTATAACCTGCAATAGCCATAACCGCGAATAGCACAGATGTGCTGGCGAATACGCCTAAAATGGCTTTTAAGCTATAAACCAAAAATATTGAACTAATGCTCACACCCATTACTGCCGAAAAAGCGATAAACAAGATCATCAATACCGGGTATGAGAATTTTTGCAAGCCTAAAGACATAGCGAAGATGAATGCCAGTGGCGCAAACATTACCAGTGTACCTAAACCCGTTCTGTGGCCTGTTGAGAGATCAAAAAGTGAGCCTAATACCTGTATGTTGTAAGCCGATTCGTAAGCGCAAACGGCTGATATGCCTAAGGCCACAAACATCCATAAAAATACGTTGGCCATAAATTTGCGGGTTACCGCATTTTCGTCAACCTGGATAATGTTATCGTACGTGTAATTTAATTTATTGTTGTCCATTTTATTTAAATCTGATTGATTTTATGTTCAAATATAACGTTAAGAATTGATATTTAGTTCAAGCGTTTTACCAGTTGCTCTTCTACTTTTTTGAATACCTGGAGGGGTTTTAAGGTGCGCCAGTTGAGGTCGTCTAACACGCCGCCAAAGTTAATGTAGTAATCAATGTTGTTGCGTTTAAACTCGCTGATAACGTGATCACGAAAGTTAATACCCGCTATCCAGCCATCTTCAACCTCCTGGAACCATTCTTCGTAATAGCAATCATCACTGGAGTGAAAGTTCAACACGTTTTCGCCGATCAGGATAAATTTATCTATCCCGGTATCCATCATCAGTTCGATAATTTCACGTTTGAGCACCATAATGTCGTTATCGATGGCATCGTTCCACTCGCCAATCAGCTCGATGATGGCATAACCACGGTCGTAATCGGCAAACAGTACTTTGAGATACAGGGTAGTTGAGCCGAAAGAATCCCACTGTGGGTGTAGCAGGTAATTATACACCTGCTTATCAAACTCAAACTCGTTATATTCGGTAGCGTAAAAAGGCGATAGCTCGTCTTCCGATGCTACATAATCATCTCTCCAGCGGTAATATGGCTCTATTTCGTGCATTTAAACCCTCTGTGCTTAAAACGAAAATTTGCGTTATTTATTTCTTTTGCATGTACTCATCAACCGCTTTGCGTACGCTGCCAAACTGATCCAGCAGTTCGGCGGCGGTTTGCTCATCGGCACCGGTGGCGTCCATTACCATACGTACGCCACGATCGATCAGTTTATGGTTTGATAGCTGCATATCTACCATTTTATTGCCCTGCACACGGCCAAGCTTGATCATTACCGATGTGCTCAGCATATTCAATATCAGCTTTTGCGCGGTGCCCGCTTTCATCCGGGTTGAGCCCGTAACAAATTCAGGTCCGGTAACTACCTCAACCGGGTATTGTGCTACGGCGGCAACGGGGCCACCCTCGTTACAAACCACACATCCGGTAGCAATGCCATGCTCATTAGCAGTGCGCAGGCCGCCAATAACATAAGGCGTTGTGCCCGATGCGGCAATGCCCACCACTACATCTTTATCGGTAATATCGTATTCCAGCAAGTCTTTCCAGGCTTGCTCGGTATCATCTTCGGCAAACTCAACCGCTTTGCGTATAGCGCCATCGCCACCGGCTATAATGCCTACAACCCAATCAAAGGGTACGCCATAAGTTGGGGGGCACTCCGATGCATCAACCACGCCCAGGCGACCGCTTGTACCTGCACCTATGTAAAACAACCGGCCACCACTTTCCATGCGATTGGCGGTAACGGCTACCAGTTTTTCTAATTGCGGTATGGCTTTTTCAACGGCCAATGGTACGCTCTTATCTTCCTGGTTAATGTTGTGTAGTATCTCTGATACCGACATTTTATCCAGGTTATGGTAGTAGGATTCCTTTTCTGTTATTATTTCCACGTTAAATGCTTGTTTAGCAAAAATCAGTATTTTTTTGGAGATACTTAACGCAATCGTACATAAAAATTATTGCTGTAACCATGCTTTGTTTATTTTAGCAGACATACAAGGCATGAAAATCAACTTTTTTAACCTCTTTAGCGCAATTATTATTCTGTTTATCGGAGTAATAATTGGCACTATTTTAAACGACAGGGGCTGGGGACGACATGCTTTTATCTTCGGTAAAGATAACAAACTGAACAGTGTGGTGAGGTTGGTGCACGATAAATACGTCGATTCGGTAAACGTGGATAGCCTTGAAGGCGAAACCGTGAACCAGTTTCTGCAAAACCTCGATCCGCACTCACTTTACCTTCCGCCGCAGCGTGCGCAATCCGTTAACGAAAAGCTGAATGGCGGCTTTAATGGCGTTGGCGTATCCTACCAGTTGATTGACGATACACTTTACATTACCCAGGTACTTGCAGGTTCGCCGGCGGCAAAGGCCGGTGTTGTGGGTGGCGATAGGGTAATTAACCTTAACGGGAAGAAGTTCGCTGGCACCCATCTTACCATCGAAAGCGTTCACAAAGCCTTTGTTGGCCCTAAAGATAGTGAGCTGCAACTGGCTTTGCTGCACCCTGCATCGGCCAGGCTTATTACCGTTAACCTTAAACGTGGCCGCGTTGCGCTGAGTAGTTTGGATGCCGCTTACATGATCGGCCCGCAAACGGGCTATATCAAGGTAAGTAAGTTTGCCGCTACTACCAGTCGCGATTTTAAAGATGCCCTTGGCAAATTACAAACCCAGGGCATGACCAAACTCACCCTCGACCTGCGCAACAACGGCGGCGGCTACCTGAGCGCCGCCACCGCCATGGCCGACGAGTTTTTGCCTGCCGGCAAGCTTATTCTATATACCAAAGGCGTTCACGAACCACGTACCGATTACTTTAGTACCGATACCGGCAGCTTCGAAAAGGGTAAGCTGGCTATTCTGATCGACGAATACTCAGCTTCCGCGAGCGAGGTTCTGGCTGGTGCGATGCAGGATCTGGACCGTGCCGTTATTGTAGGGCGCCGTTCTTTTGGCAAAGGGCTGGTGCAGGAGCAGTTCGCTTTTAACGATGGCTCAGCTGTGAACTTAACTGTGGCCAGGTATTATACCCCATCGGGCCGCTCGGTGCAAAAATCCTACCGGGGGGGTATCGAGAATTACCACAACGAATTGGCCAGCCGGATGCAAAAAGGCGAGCTTTTTTCGGCCAAAAGCAATCTGGATGATAGCCTGTTCAAACAACCATCCAAATACCATACCGCCAGCGGTAAAAAGGTGTACAGCGGCGGCGGCATTATGCCCGATATTTTCGTTCCGGCTGATACGCTGAGCAATACCAGGCTCCTGTTCGATCTCAACAACCAGGATATTTTTATGGCCTACGTGCTTCAAAAAATGCAGGGAACGTTAGCTCAATATCCAACTTTCGATGGCTTTAACAAAGGCTATACCGTTACCGATGATGAGTTTACCCGCTTCATCATCTACGCCACCAAAACCCTCAAACAGCTCGATTCCGACGAGATCAAGCGATCGACAACCAACATCAAACGTTACCTAAAAGCCACCGCCGCGCATTTTAAGTGGGGTAATGTGGCTTACTATACCAGCCTAAACCAGGGTGACGAAGTCGTGAGGCAAGCGGTGCTGGCTGTGCAGTAGATGATCAATTAGGGTGTGCCAAGCCGTCATCATAAAAAACCGACTTGCCGTTATCATCACGTAAGTAAGTGGTTGGAATAGGAGAAGCGGGGTTTTTAAGCGTCACCTTCCAGGCCTTTACAAAGTTTTCGGGCGGTGTGCCCGATCCGTTGCCGATGTTCCAATATCCAAATTGAGCTTTCAGGCACGAATCCTTCAAAGCCGCGTTGGCCGGAATGGCTAAAAAGGCAGCGCGCACATCAGCCAGACTCAGGTGCGGATTAGCATCCAAACCAATAGTTGCATATTGCCCCCCGCTGGTGCTGATAAACACGCCTTGCCTGAAAGTAAACGAGACATCGGCATTAAATAGCAGCAGATCGTTAAAATACTGATGGGCGCTCACGTATTGGTAGGGGCCCTGTACCGCATTATTATCAACACCATACCGATAAAATTGAAGGGCACCTTGTATGATGTGGTTCTGCTGAAAAAGGCCCAGGGATTTGGCCTGATCAGTAGCCGAGAGTAAAATTGTTGATGAATGTGTTTCGACCCGGTTAATGCAGCCATCAATATTGGTAGCGGCGTTTTTTTTACAGGCACTTATGGCGAACAAAATAAACAAAATGGGAAAGCTTAGTTTTTTCATAACGTAAAGGTTTATATTGCTTTACGCAGGAGGAAGGCGAAACGCTACAAACCTTTATATCAACCGCAAAGCACAGCCGTCTCATCCGCTACACCCAAAAGAGGGGATAAAGTAGGATTTTTTAGCGTCACATCTTCCATCTTCCCCGATACATCTTCCATCATCAGGGGGGATAAAGTAAGAATATTTTCATTCCTTTTTTCACCGCCACCCTCAACAACCTCCAAATCACCATCCACATCAACAGCCAATACTTCCGCTTCTTTATTAACGTCAGTTTCAACTTCCTCAACCGGCTTTGTTTTCAACGATTCCAGACTCTCGGCTCCGGACTCAGAACTTTTCTTCCCGGCCTCAAAGAATCCCAAATGCTTCGCGATCTTATCCAAAGCCGCCATCTTGTTATGCAGCTTGATCTTGGTCACCGCGCCAACAATATACCCGTCCGGCTCAGCAATGTTAGCAGTCTGCATGTAGCTAATGGCCGCCATCTCCGTTTCCGTCAATTCACTAACAGGCTTGATATCCCCGCGATAGTCATAATAATTCGCCATACTGCTAAACGCTATCTTGGCATATTCTCTAAGGAGCATATCATGCGTAATCTCCATCCGTTCGCTGCGCTGCTGCATCTTCATCCTCAAATACTCCTGTATCTTGGGGTAGTGCAAAAGCTCACCCTTGCGCGCCGTATTCTCACTATAGCCAGCGGTAATCGCGCTCCGGTAAGCATTAAAGCTCACTAAATATTCATCACAAAAACGAATCTGTTGTTCGCACAAATTTGGTGTTACACGTATCATAATAGTATTAGTTATATAATTGATTTAAAAGTTTCAGAAAAGAAAGGGAAATCGCAATCTCACCACCACGTCATTGCGAGCGATAGCGTGGCAATCTCTACAAAGGACAAACAAACATAAAGGTCACCCAGAGAAAAGCGCGCAGGGTGTCAGGCTGAGGCACTCGAAGCCTGGAGCGTAGCCTCACCACGCGACAAACAAACAATTCATCGCACCACCCTCACCAAATAATAAATACCGAACTGGCTCCGGCAAATCAAAAGGAAGTGGTATTCTTGCCTAAATACAAAGATAACTATTTGATTTTAAACTACATAATAACCAAAATTACCAGAATGGGTAAAATTCGAAATAATATTAATAATATTATTTATTAGATTGCAAACTGCCGCTTATAAAATGGAAAGAAGGTTTGTTTATAAATGAAGAGACTAATTGATAACAATACCATAGAATATGTACACACTTCTTTTTCATTTTTAGAAAAGGACTGTGGATATATCAGAACAGAACGTTATATGTACAGTGGCTCTGTACATACTCGGAGTAATTATGTGATTACATATACCAACGCCTTTTTAAAAAAGCAGATTGACATTGCATTATTACTGACTAACGAATTGGTAGAAATAGCATTGATCAAATTTTTGGATGATGGAGCAATTCCATATAATGATGAAAATTATTGCTTATCGTACACTAAACTGTTTTATTTATTAAACCCACCGGTATTTGAACAAATAACATATTCTTATAGTGAAAGCGACAGGATGAAGATTATTTATAATGCAGCAAATATTCTAATGCATTTTAAAGATGTTATTTGCAGTAATGCTTGGTTTGACATAGAAAAGATTCACCGATTATATCAAGATTATGACAGGAAAAAATGGGGAAACGAGTTCCGAAATAAAAAGAAAATAGAGCCCCCATCTGATGTAATACTTAGAAAGCTAATATCTCTTACACAAAAAGGATATCATTTAAAGCATGACTCTAATAATTTACCATTTTATGCCCGCAACGGATGGTTTGTCACATATTCCAATGGAGAAATAGAAATTACGATTTCGCAGATTGATATGAGGGATTATATGGATTACAATATTGATATTAATGGTATAAAAAAAACATTGTATTATCCCGATTATAACTCCGCTGAGAAGCTTGCTGATTATGCCATTTATTTTATTAACGAGCATATATGAAAATTTTAAATTCAGTCAAAATCTTTATGCTTTTCCTAAGTTTCATACTAATTGCAGGCACCACGCATGCTCAGGATAGTATAGCTAAAGCTAAAATTAACTGGATTATTGGCTTAGCGCGACTTAATAATCCACGAAGTATCATCGAAGAGATAGAAGCAAAAAAATTTAAGGCTATATCAAAAAAGGAAGACAGTACAGGGGTTATTATAATTTACCGTAATCAAATGCATGAGGATTGCGGTTTAATGATAGAAAATAATCTAAAAGTAACAGCTGTTTTTTATGAAACGAAATCAATCGAGTTGTATAATCAAGCGGTTGCTTTAATAACAGAAATGGGTTTTAAAACATATCCGGCTTACAAAAGTGGGCCAGACGAAAATGCTTATTTAAAAGACAATGATCTATTTGTAATTAAAACTAATGTAAGTACTAAAGACTATACTTTTGCAGCGAGTTTGCTTATACGTTAAATACACTCACACTATCCGAAGTCTCAAACTTCAAACTATATACCTAATAGACTCTGTCTACAACCGCCCGTCACCTCAAATTTTACATTCCTCTAACACCAATCTTCATTAAATCCAATTAAATCAATCATTAACCTTATTGCACCATAGTTAAAATGTGATATATTATCGCTACCTTTGCGCCAAAATTAAAGTACGCATTTCAATGCAAAAAATAAGAAACATAGCTATCATAGCTCACGTTGACCACGGTAAAACTACATTGGTTGATAAAATTTTACACGCCTGTTCTATCTTTCGCGATAATCAGCAAACAGGTGAGTTGATATTGGATAATAATGATCTGGAGCGCGAGCGAGGTATTACCATCGTATCGAAAAACGTTTCGGTGATGTATAAAGATGTTAAGATCAACATTATTGATACCCCTGGTCACGCCGATTTTGGTGGTGAGGTTGAGCGTGTATTGAAAATGGCCGATGGTGTATTGTTACTTTGTGATGCGTTTGAAGGCGCCATGCCTCAAACACGTTTTGTAACCCAAAAGGCTTTGGCTTTAGGCTTAAAACCAATTGTGGTTGTAAACAAGGTAGATAAAGAAAACTGTCGCCCTGAAGAAGTTTACGAACAAATTTTCGAATTGTTCTTCAACCTTGAAGCTACCGAAGATCAGCTGGATTTCCCGGTTATCTACGGTTCATCAAAACAAGGCTGGATGAGCACCGACTATAAAAAACCTACTACAGATATCTTCCCGTTAATGGATGCTATCTTAGCAAATATTCCACCGGCTCCAATTGAAGAAGGTACACTGCAGATGCAGATCACCTCGTTAGATTATTCATCTTTCGTAGGTCGTATCGCTATCGGCCGTGTTGCCCGTGGTACAATTAAAGAAAACATGCCCGTATCGTTGGTAAAACGTGATGGTACTATCCAAAAAACCCGCATCAAAGAACTTTACACTTTCGAAGGTTTAGGTAAAGTTAAAGCTACCGAAGTAAGCAGCGGCGATATTTGTGCCGTAGTTGGTATTGATGGTTTTGATATTGGCGATACAATCGCTGATTTTGAAAAGCCAGAGCAACTGGCCGTTATCAAAATCGACGAGCCTACCATGAACATGATGTTCACCATCAACAACTCACCTTTCTTTGGTAAAGAAGGTAAATTTGTAACCTCACGCCACTTACGTGATCGGTTGTACAAAGAGATGGAAAAGAATTTGGCATTGAAAGTTGTTGAAACCGAGTCGCCGGATGCATACTTGGTTTATGGCCGTGGTATTCTCCATTTATCAGTATTGATCGAAACCATGCGTCGCGAAGGTTACGAGTTACAGGTTGGTCAGCCACAGGTTATCGTTAAAGAGATCGACGGTGTTAAATGTGAGCCGGTTGAAACCCTGATCGTTGACGTTCCTGGCGAAGTTGCCGGTAAAGTTATCGAACTGGTAACCCAACGCAAAGGCGATCTGTTGATCATGGAGCCTAAAGGCGATCTACAACACTTAGAGTTTGATATCCCTGCACGTGGTATCATCGGTTTACGTAACAACGTATTAACCGCAACAGGTGGCGAGGCTATCATGGCTCACCGTTTCAAAGCTTACGAGCCTTGGAAAGGTGCAATTCCTGGTCGTTTAAATGGTGTATTGGTATCAATGGATTCTGGTAAAACTACCGCTTTCGCTATCGATAAATTGCAAGATCGTGGTCGTTTCCACATCGATCCGGGAGCAGATATCTACGAAGGTCAGATCTTAGGGGAGCACATCCGCGATAACGATTTGGTGATCAACTTAACTAAAGGTAAGCAGTTAACCAACATGCGCGCATCAGGTAGCGATACCAACGTACGTATCGCACCGGCAATCAAATTCTCGTTAGAGGAAGCGATGGAGTACATCCAGGCTGATGAGTACATCGAGATCACCCCGGTAGCTATGCGTTTACGTAAAATTTACCTGAACGAAGGCGAACGCAGAATTAACGCTAAAAAGTTTACTTCACAGTAATCAAAATATACCCTATATAAACAGGTAGAGGCAAGCGCAGGTTTGCCTCTATTTTTTTGCTTTAATTTTATATCTTTATAAGATATCCTAAACCTATATGAAAAAAACCTTTACCCCGTTTATTGCGATTTTTGTTTTATGCTGCTTATGTGTAATGAATTCATGCACAAAAGCTATTCTTGATAATAAGGAAGAAACCCCCAATCTCGATAATCCCAATGCAGTGGATAGCCTAAAGATCGGCCTTATTGCCTATTATCCATTCAACAATAGCTCTGCCGATGAATCGGGTAATAACTATAACGGAACGGCATACAACACCGTAGTAACTAACGATCGTAATGGTAAAGCAAATTCTGCCTATTATTTTAACGGCACAAATAGCTATGTTCAAGTGGCCGATAATAAAGCCTTACGTTTAAACGCAACAGATTTTACAATAAACCAATGGGTAAAAGTAAGTTCGTATAATGGCACTTACGGCAGTATTATTTTGGGTAAAAGGGGTGTTGGCAATTCTAACGGATGGTCGTACGGTATTCACGGGCTAATGCAATCCAATTCAACTGTTGCCGGTCAGATAACTTTCCAGGTATCCGGCGGTAACGATCCTTTTGCAGCAAGTGTTAAACTGGTAAACCTAAATAGCTGGTACATGCTTACCACAGTATACAGCGTGCAAAAGCAGCAGCTTACTTATTATATCAATGGTGTTTTAGATGCTGTGGTGAGTAATATTCCTTCGCCAAGTGTATTCGCTACCAGCGATATGTTTATAGGTACCGATAACCCGTTAATTGGCCAGTCTTACTTTTTTATGGGATATCTTGATGATATGCGCATTTATAACAGGGCACTGCCGGTTTCGCAAATTTTAAAGCTTGCCACGGTAACTTATTGATAAACCCAAGGCTTTAATAAGCTGAATAAAACCACTAATTTAGCCGCATGAAAGGTAACGACCGGCTATCCCCAAGTGTGTTTCACACGCGCTACGTACATCTTACGCAACTAAGGGATGCAACCATGCAAAAAATGCATCAACTAACCGCTAACAAAAAAGACCAAGTATTGGTTGATTTTGGCTGCGGCGATATGCCCTATCGTTCCGTTATCGAGCCGCTTGTAGGTAAATACCTCGGCGTCGATCTCGAAATGAATCCCAAGGCAGAACATCACATCGGCTTCGACAGCAAAACCACCCTGCCCGATAATTATGCCGATATCATCTTATCCAACCAGGTGCTGGAGCATGTCGATACTCCATCCGGCTATCTGCAAGAGGCTTACCGTATTCTGAAACCCGGAGGCAGCATCATATTAACCACGCACGGCTACTGGTTTTATCACCCCACGCCAAACGATTACTGGCGCTGGACCAGCGCCGGCCTGCGTAAAACCGTAGAAGCCGAAAAGTTTACCATTACTTCCTTTTTCGGCATCATGGGTTTGGCCGCCAGCGGTATCCAGCTATTTCAGGATGCTTTATGTAGCAAAATGCCAAAGTTTATCATACCGCCATTCGCTTTTGTAATGCAATGTTTCATCAGGTTGTTCAATAAAATAAACTCACAACCCCAGCGCGATAGAGATGCGTCTTTGTACATTGTGCATGCGCAAAAGCCGGTTTAATTAATACTTGTTGTGGAGAAGCCATTTAACCTTTGTATCGTTAAGCCCAATAAAGACGCTTTTTCCGAAACCTTTATTCAGGAACACATCAACCGCCTGCCCGGTAATAAAAAGGTATTATATGGTGGAGCCTTCCCCGTTTATGATGATAACGGAGATTACCTCATCAAATCAAAATTAGGTTTGCTAAGTTATCTAATTCAAAAAAAGTTCTTCAAAAAAAAGGAGATAGCCGTCCGCACCAATGCCTTAACATGCTATCTGCAAAACAATAAAATAGACGTGGTATTTGCCGAATACGGCATGGTAGGCGCATCGGTTACCAAAGCCTGCCAGCAAGCCAAAGTTCCTCTCGTAATTCATTACCACGGTGCCGATGTTCATCACCGCCAAACGGTAGCGAGTTATGGTGATCTATACCAAAAGGCTTTTCAATACGCCAGCGCGTTAATCGCCGTTTCTGATGATATGGTGCTCGAATTGCAAAAATTAGGCGCTCCGGCAAATAAGATTCACAAAGCATCCTGCGGTGTCGATACGGATGCCTTTCCGCTGTTGGACATATCCGGTACCGGCCAAACATTTTTATCCGTAGGTCGCTTTGTCGAAAAAAAATCACCGCTTTCTGTTATAAAAGCCTTTAAATTAGTAGCCGCTAAATATCCCGGTGCAACTTTAAAAATGGTTGGCAACGGCCCTATATTTGATGATGCCAAAAAATTGGTCGCTGATTTACAGCTCGAAAGTAGTGTAACTCTAACCGGAGTACTAAATCCAGCCGGGATTAAAGAATTGATAGCGCAATCGCGTTGCTTTGTACAGCACTCGGTTACAGCTGCCAGTGGCGATAAAGAAGGCACGCCACTCACCATTTTAGAAGCAGGTTCATCCGGCTTGGCCATTGTAAGTACATTACACGCCGGCATTAAAGAAGCCGTAATAAATGGCGAAACTGGTTATCTTGTGCCCGAAAACGATATCGAGGGAATGGCCCACTACATGATGCTGATTGCCGGAGATGTGAATTTGGCTTCGCAACTTGGTAAAAAAGAAGCCGAACATATCCGCCAAAATTATGATATTAAGGATAGGATAAAAACGTTAACACAAATACTTTACAGTGCTATAAACACAAACTGATAACATGCTAAAAAAAATATTTCACTCGGTAATTGGTAAATTAGGTTTCGCTTTGGTTAAACCCGATAAACGCCTGGTTATTGATGGCCTGCCTGCCGATTTTGATCACAACACTTTAGATACCTACAAAAAAGTAAAGCCTTACACCATGACCACGCCCGAGCGTATCGCGTCATTATGCAACGCCGTGAATCACCTGGTGAAAAATAACATACAGGGCGATTTTGTAGAGTGTGGCGTATGGCGTGGTGGCAGTACCATGGCCGCCATCGATACCCTGATTAAAAACGGCGATACCAGCCGCGAGATCTACCTGTATGATACCTTCGAAGGAATGTCCGAACCTACCGAGCACGATAAAGTTTTCACCGGTACCGCTGCCGATGAGCTCATGAGCAGCAGCGATCGCGAAGATGCCACCTCGGTATGGTGCTATTCCGCTTTAGATGAGGTTCAAAAAAACGTAGGCACGTTAAAATACCCTGCTGCCAAAGTCCACTACGTTAAAGGCAAGGTAGAAGACAGCATCCCGCAAACCCTGCCCGGCAAAATTGCCCTGCTGCGTTTAGATACCGATTGGTACGAATCAACCGCGCACGAGCTAAAACACCTTTACCCATTGTTAGTACCAGGTGGTGTGATCATTATTGATGATTACGGCCATTGGGAAGGCGCCCGCAAAGCTGTCGACGAATATATCGAAGCAGAAAAATTACCGTTATTACTAAACCGTATCGATTACACCGGCCGTATCGGTGTCAAACAATAATTAATGGGAATAGTTAAAAAACATGTTTACAAAAACACACTCGTATCATACATTGGTATGGTTGTGGCTTATGTCAACACCATTCTGCTTTTCCCGTTCTTCACCAATAACGAAGAGTATGGTTTGTACAACCTGCTCATCAGCCTATCGGTTTTGTATTCGCTTGTAGCTTCGTTGGGTATTCCGCAAATCATATCCAAATATTTCCCCTTCTACCGCACTGCCGATCGTAAGCACAATGGCTTTATTCACTACACGGCTGGCTTTTCACTTTTCGGCTTTGTAGCTACAACCCTGCTTTTTATCATCCTGAAACCAGCAATTGTAAGCGCTTATATCGATAAATCGCCGCTGTTTGTTAAATATTACTACTACTTAGTACCGCTGGCCCTGTTCACCGTTTTCTTTAATTTTTTAGAGATCGCAGGCCGCATCATTTACCGCACAGTTTATTCAAGTTTCCTGCGCGATGTTCTGGTCCGCCTCATCACTACCGTTTTATTGATCATGGTAGCCCTGCATTTCATCAACTTTAGCGAGTTCATTGTTCTATACATTGCAAGCTGGGGCCTTATCTCAATTCTGTTATTGATCAACCTCATCACCTCCAAAGAGTTTTCTTATCGTGTGGATGATCTCAAATTCAAGGCCATCCAAAAAAAGGAGCTTTTTAACTACGGCTTGTTCACCGTCATATCCGTATCGGTTTATGTATTGCTGCAAAAGGTTGATGTGATTATGCTCAGTTCCATCATTGGCGATGCAAAACAAGGTATCTACAGCTGGTATTTTAACATCGCAGTAGTTATCAGCGTTCCGGCCTCGGCCCTAAGCCGCACTACTTACCAGATCGTATCCGACGCCTGGAAAGCGAAAGACATGAGAAACATTGCCGATGTTTACAACAAAACCTCCACCATTCAAATGGTAATTGGCTGCCTGTTATTCGTCGGTATCATTATCAACAAAAGCAACCTCCTTGGCATAGTTCATGATCCCGAAAAGGCCAACGAGTTTAACGTATTCATCATCATAGGCCTTGGTTTTTTGGTTGATATTACCGGCGGCTTAAATACATACATCATCACCACATCGCACAAATACCGGCTGGTAACAGGTTTGGTTATCTTATCAAGTGTACTGTGTATCATACTCAATTATTTCCTGATACCCGTTTACGGCGGTATGGGAGCTGCTATAGCCTACCTATCCACCATGACTTTCATGAACATCTGCACCTGGTTCTATATCAAATACCGTTTCAAAATGCAGCCCTTTACCTATAAACATCTCATAGTTATCGGCATCACCATCGTGAGTTTTTTGGTGGGAAACAATTTTTGGCGGGCGCCGAATTTGTATCTGGATATCCTCATCAGGAGTGGAGTTACAGCGGTTTTATATGGCGGTTTAACTTATGTCTTCCACGTGTCGGTTGATCTGAACGAGAAAATTGACAGCACGCTCACCCGGTTTAAATTAAGATCTTAATAATTTTTTGTTTTATATTGCCTTATGTCCGATCAGAATATAATCAGCACCAACGTTAAAGACGCGTACGACGGCTACTACGAAAAGAACGACGAAGGCTGGCGTTTGCTTGGCGCGAAATATAAAGCGCAACACATTATCGATGTTTGCAAAGGCCGTGCCTTTAACTCCGTACTAGAAGTAGGCGCAGGCGATGGCAGCATCCTGAAACTGTTATCCGAATCCGGTTTCGCACCCAAATACTCTGCCGTTGAAATCTCCGAAAGCGGTGTAGCCCGTATCAAATCGCTCAATATCAAAGGAATGGATTCTGTCCAGGTTTTTGATGGTTATCATTTACCTTTCGGGGATGATGAATTTGATCTCGTTATCTTGTCACACGTATTAGAACATGTTGAGCACGAACGCCTGCTGCTCCGCGAGCTAAAACGCGTAGCCAAAATGTGCCTGATAGAAGTACCTATTGATTATAAAGAAGGTATTGACGATCGCATCAAACATTTCCTGGCATACGGGCACATCAACATGTACACCCCAACAAGCCTGCGTTATTTATTACTGACAGAAGGTTTCAAAGTTATTCAGGATCTCACCTCGATGATAGAACCCGAAGTAACCCGCTTCAACACCTACATCAATCAAAAAAAGAGTAAGAGTTTAATTACCGATCTAAAAATAACTGCCGAGTACAGTGCTAAAAAACTACTCAACAGTTTGTTTGGCAAACCCATGCAAGAGAAAAGGGCCAGCGCCTACACTATCCTTTGCAGTAAAGAAGGCCAAAACCTCAATATTTTTTAGATAGAAGCAATGCAGCATCTGGCCCCCATCGCACTTTTTGTTTACAACCGCCCGGAGCACACGCGCCGTACGCTTGCCTATTTAAAGAACAACCAGCTAGCCGATGAATCCCGCCTGTACATTTTCTCCGATGCCGCCAAAACTCCCGCCGATGCCGCCAATGTTGAAGAAGTCCGCGAACTCATCAAACAGGTAGAAGGTTTCAAATCCATTAAAATAACTGAACGAAAAGAGAACATCGGCCTCGCCAACTCCATCATAGCAGGCGTAAGCCAACTGGTTAATCAATACGGTAAGGTAATTGTTTTTGAGGATGACTTGCTTGCCTCGCCATACACCTTAACCTACTTTAACCAGGCCTTAGATAAATACGCGAAACAGGATAAAGTAATGCACATCGGTGCTTACATGTTCCCTTTACAGGATGCAGCCACCCTGCCCGAAACCTTCTTTTTCCGCGCCGCCACAAGCTGGGGCTGGGCCACCTGGGACAGGGCATGGAAATACTTCGAACCCGATGTAAACAAACTCATCGAGCAGTTCGACCAGCCCAAAATTCTCCGCTTCTCCATCGAAGGCAACATGAATTTCTGGAAACAGATCCAGGAATTCAAAAACGGCAAAAACAATTCCTGGGCCATCCGCTGGTACGCGTCCATCTTCCTGCGCGGCGGCTTAACCCTAAACCCCGCCAAATCATTGATCGAAAACATCGGCAACGATGGCAGCGGCATCCACTCCAATAACGAAGATCTTTACCAGGTACAGATCTCCAAACAACCCGTAACCCATTTCCCCGATACCATTACAGAAAACGAAGCCGCCTACCACTCCATCCGCTACTTTGGTAAGCACCACAAAGGCAGTTTATTACAACGTGGATTACGTTTCTTAAAACAATTACAGCTCAAAGCTTTCAAAAAATAGATCCATTGATTTTAATTGCCAATCAATTTGCCTTTTTATGCAATAATCTTATTGGCATTCGATATATTTATAACCTATAACTGAGCTTTCATCACAATAAATGAAACACCTTTACCTATCGCTATTATTTTTTTTAATAATTACAAAAGGCTTATTTGCTCAAGCCCCAGCCCTAAGTGGTTTTACACCTGCAATCGCGGGTAATGGTACGGCAATCACCATAACAGGTACTAATTTCACTAACATTACATCCGTAAGTTTTGGTGGTACACCGGCCAAAAAGTTTGCTGTAATGTCTTCAACATCAATAATTGCTTTTGTTGATGCTGGTAACTCGGGTAATGTATCTGTAACAAATATATCAGGTACGGGTTCACTATCTGGCTTTGTTTTTATTCCGGCACCCAATATTTCTTATAGTACACCACAAGTTTACTCAATAGGTACAAGCATAACTCCATTAACACCTTCAAGTACTGGCGGTGCTATACCTGCAACAATATATGGGCAAACTACCACATTTGCCGGTACCGGGGCAGTTGGTTCATCAAATAGCACGGCATTAAATTCCAGCTTTAACAGCCCAACTCGGCTTGCGCCAGATTTGGCAGGTAATGTGTTCATTGCTGATAGAAATAATAATTTAATCAGGAAGGTTTCCACCACCGGGGTGGTAACAACATTTGCAAGCGGTGATTTTAATCAACCCAATGGCGTAGCTGTTGATTTTTCTGGTAATGTTTTTGTAGCCGATGCTGCGAGCAATTCTGTAAAAAAAGTTACACCCGCTGGTGTAGTAACCACGTTAGCAGGTGGTACACAAGGTAATGCCAACGGAACCGGTACTGCAGCCAGTTTTTATTATCCTTATAGCATTACAATAGATATACTTGGCAATTTATACGTAGGCGATAACGCCAACCATTTAGTACGCAAAGTTACACCCACAGGGGTAGTTACCACAGTTGCAGGTACTGGGTTTGCTGGTTTTGCCAATGGCACGGGTACATCTGCAAGTTTTAATGGCCCGGATGGGATATCGATAGATGCCGCCGGAAATTTATACTTGGCCGACTCCAACAATAACAGGATCAGAAAAATAACACCCGCGGGTGTGGTTACTACAATTGCAGGCAACGGTGCCCAAGCTACGGTTAACGGCCCTGCGGCATCGGCAAGTTTTAATATCCCAGCCGGGGCTGTAATTGATGCGGTAGGTAATATTTACGTTGCCGATTTGGGTGGTAATACCATTCGTAAAATAGATCCCTTAGGTATAGTAAGTACAATTGCAGGTAATGGAACAGCCGGTTTTACCAATGGCATAGGTTTATCAGCAACGTTTAACAGGCCAAACGATGTCCAGATTGACCCCACAGGTTATGTTTATGTAACCGATTATGGAAATAACGTTATCCGCAAAATTTGTACTACCGGTTATTATATTGATAAACCCTTGCCGCCAGGGTTAACATTCGATCAAACAACAGGTATCATCAGTGGTACACCCACAGCGGCGTCACCTGCTACAACCTATACCATTACGGCATATAATCTGTCAGGAAGTAGTACAACAACGGTTAACATAACTGTAATAGGTGGTCCGCCGCCCAATATCAGTTATCAAACGCCTCAAAACTATAAAGTTGGTACAACCATTTCGCCCTTGGCCCCAGTAAATATTGGTGGGCCAGTAGCTGTTGCCAGTACAGTTTTTACTTTTGCGGGTGGCAGAGCCCCGGTTACATTTGATGGTGTAGGTAATAATGCAGGCTTTAATTTACCATCGGGCCTCGCTTCTGATGCTACAGGAAATATCTATGTATCCGATTATGGCAGCGGAGCCATCCGTAAAATAACTCCCTCGGCAGTGGTAACAACTATCAATAATGTCAGTAATCCATCAGGCTTAGCTATTGATAAACAGGGAAACTTTTTTGTGACTGATTTTGAATACAATTACGTCTACAAAATCAATCCTGCTGGTGTTAAATCAATTTTTGCAGGTAACGGATCGGCGGGTTCTGCTAACGGATCGGGCTCGTCGGCAAGTTTTTACGGACCGGGCGGTATAATAGCAGATGCATCTGGTAACCTGTATTTAGCCGATCAACAAAATAATATGATCCGCAAGATAACCAATGCAGGGCTTGTGAGTACAATTGCCGGAAAAAGCGGGCAAACTGGCGTGAACGACGGGCCAATTGCCAATGCTGTTTTTAATAATCCCGACGGAGTATGTATAGACAGCCAGGGCAATATCTATGTAGCCGACACTAAAAATAATATCATCCGCAAAATTTCAACAGCAGGTATTGTAAGCACATTTGCGGGTAATATGATAGCGTCTAGCGTAGATGCTACTGGTTCGGCAGCCAGTTTTAATTATCCTACAGGTTTAGCTATTGATGTTTCCGACAATCTATATGTAGCAGATTATAAAAATAATCAGATCAGAAAGATCACACCAGCCGGGGTTGTAACTACTGTAGCAGGTAGCGGGGCTTTCGGTAGCGCCAATGGTGTAGGAAGAACTGCAACGTTCAATAATCCGCTAAATTTAACATTTGATCCTTCCGGCGATCTTTACGTAGCAGATTTTGCAAACAACCTTGTCCGGAAAATTATTATAGCCGCTTATACAATTGATAAACCTTTGCCTCCCGGTTTAGTATTCGATCCGGCTACCGGGATTATCAGCGGTACCCCAACTACAATATTTCCGGTTACTACCTATACCATTACCGCGCATAATACCTATGGCACCGGTACTGCTACATTGGTAATAGGCGTTACTTCTATTGTAGCACAAACTATTACCTTTCCTGCTTTGGGCAGTGTAGTTTACGGTGCGGCTAATTTCAATGCTTCAGCTACAAGCACTAATTCAACCATACCTATTACTTATGCCAGTAACAATACCTCGGTAGCTACTGTTGATGCCGGCGGAACTATCAATATTACCGGGGTTGGACAAACTGCCATAACCGCGTCACAGGCAGGTAATGCTACTTATTCCGCGGCTACACCTGTTAGCCAGGTGTTAACGGTTACCCCGGCAACAATTAATGTTGCTGTTAATAATCAAACCAAAGTGTATGGTGCTGCTAATCCGGTATTTACCGTTAATTATACCGGTTTTGTTTATAACGAAACTGCAAGTGTAATTACCAAACTTCCATCTATAATTACAACAGCAACAGTTACTTCACCGGTAGGTACTTATCCTATTAATGGTTCTGGAGCAACTGCGGCTAATTATATATTCACCTATACCGCGGGCACCTTAACTATAACACCGGCCCCGTTGTTAATTACAGCTAATAATCAAACCCGCATTTATGGAGTGGCAAATCCACCTTTAACGCTAACCTACACCGGTTTCATTACCGGCGATGATGCCACAAAATTTACTATCCAACCAATAGTTACAACAACAGCTACAATAACATCACCAGTTGGCGCCTATCCAATAATAGCTTCGGGCGCAAACAATCCTAACTATACTGTTACATACGCACCCGGAGCTTTAACCATAACCGTTGCACCCCGCGTTTTAACTTTTGGCCCTCTTGCCGATAAAACGTTTGGTGATGCCGATTTTGATCCCGGAGCAACCATCAACACCAACGATCTGATAATCTATGCCAGTTCCGATCCCACGATAGCATCTATAATTAATGGTAAGGTACATATTCTAATGGCCGGAACTGTGATAATCACCGCAACAGTAGCACCCCGGGCCAACTATGCCGATGTAGCGCCTCAATCACAAACGTTAGTTATCATTGGTGACTTGGTAAGAATAACACCCGTAGTAACCCCAAATGGCGATAATATTAATGATGTATTACGGATAGATGGGATTGCTAACTATCCCGATAACCGCTTTACACTTGTCAACATTAACGGTGTTAAAGTTTTTGAAATTGACGGTTATGATAACGTGGGTAACGTTTTTGATGGCCATTCTAATATCACCGGCATATTTCAGCCAAAAGGGACCTATTTCTACACGCTGCAATTTAACGTACACGGCCAAAAGCAAAGAAAGGTAGGGTATGTTGTACTTAAATATTAACTCTCAAAAAGATACGGTAATTATAATGCGTTTTAAAAAGCGGTTTCCTGGCCTTTTAGTTTTTACATTTTTAACCTTAAAGCTGTTTGATGCTCATGCTCAAACAGCTTTAAGCTATACACAATACATGGATAATCCAACGCCTATCAACCCGGCGTATTCATTAACTAACGATTATCAAAGTGTTAGTTTTACCGCGCACAAGCAATGGATAGGAATACCGGGCTCGCCCACACTGTTTTTCTTCAATACCGATTTTCCGTTAATAATTGATGGGGCCAAAGCGGGCATCGTAGCCTCAGATAATTCCGTTGCCGTTGAACGTGTAACCAAGCTGAACGGTTTTTTTGCCAAAGCAATACAACTGAGCGAAACTCAAAAATTAGGGATTTCCATTAGTGCAGGCCTCCGCTATTATTCAACCGCCTACGCACCGCTTGATTATAAAGACCCTGCTATACAAAATGATCAAACAGAGCTAAAACCCAATATCGGCATCAGTGCCATCTTATTTGGCGATGATTATTACGTTGGCATCTCCATGCCTGAATTTAATTTCAGAAATTTAAATAGTACGGTACTGTCAGATAACAATATTTTTCGCAATCACTATTTCCTTTCGGGAGGACTAACGAGTGTATTAGACGATGACTTCGCCCTTAAGCCAGCCGCGTTGGTGTCTTATACCAGGGGTATTCCGCTAAATGTTGATATTTCTACCAAACTATCTATCAAAGATACATTCGGCATAGGTGTTAATTACAATAATTCTAATGATGTATCGGCTTTGTTTTCAATAGACTCCGATCTTTTTCATCTGGGCTATAGCTACCAGTTTGGAGTTTCATCTTCAAGCCTGGGTAAACTAAGCAATGCCAGCCATGAGCTTACACTTACCTTTTTGTTTGGTAAAAGCAATAAGGTATCAATAAACCCTGGCAACAGATAAACTGTTACCAGGATCTGTTCATGTAGTTATTTCAATTCCTTCAAAATCTCGCTAACCGCGCGGTCAATTTGCGGATCCTTATCACTCAGTTTATCCAAAAAACCGGTCTTTACATAAATATCCGGTTTAACACCCTCGTGCTCAATGTCCTTACCATCAAGCGTAAAGCAACCCCACGATGGCAGGCGATAGGTAGAGCCATCAACCAAACCCTTCGCACCTGTAAAAATGATCCAGCGGTAACTCTCCGTCCCAACTATCTTGCCTAAACCAAGCGCTTTAAAGCCGGTAGCCGTCATCTCACCATCGCTCAAAGTTTGCTCATTGATTAGCAATATAATAGGCTTAGCCGATGGAGCGAAATTTGGCTGCGGCGTTTTCTCACCTCCCCGGTACTGCCATTGCAGGTACGGCTTCTGCGATAAAAATTTAAGCACCTCATCGTGCACATTACCACCAGTGTTATAGCGCAGGTCAAGTATCAGGGCGTCTTTTTTATAAGCCTCATCCACCATATCGGTTAAAAACTTCTCTAAGGCAACATCGCTCATGTCTTTCATATACACATAACCAATGCGTTTTTTACTTTCCTGCTCAACCATTTTGCTGTTACGCGCTATCCACTCGTCATAAAGCTGAGTTTTAAAGTCAACAGTTTTCTCCGGGTGAATTTTAACACTTACGTTTTTGCCGCCACGCTCAAACACAAGTGTCAGTTCTTTATCTAAGGATGGCTTGGTGAAATAAAAATCCCGGTCCGTTTGCTCATTAACAGCAACACCGTTTACACTTTTTAATACATCACCGGCCTGTATATCTACACCTTTATGGTCAGCCGCGCTGTTTTTTAGCACTTGCTCAACTTTGTAAGGTTCGGTATTGCTAAACACTACACCGGTTTCCATAGTACTGTAACGCAAGTTACTACGTTCCTCAAGCCCTGTCGAAGTAAAGCCCATGTGCGATGAGTTCAACTCTCCCAGCATATCGTTCAGCATTAACCGTAAATCAGCACGGTTATTCACATAAGGCACATAAGCCTTATAACGGTCATGGATCTGCTGCCAGTTCACCCCATGGAAATTTCCGTCATAATAATTCTCCTCAACATTGGCCCAGGTTTCATCAAATATCTGCGCGAATTCACCGGCCAGGTCACGGTTAAATTTATAACCGATATCAACTTTATCCAGTCTGTTCTTGTCAATATCCATCTTATAAATATTGCCGTTAAACGTGATGAAAAATTTATCGCCCACCGATTCAATATCAAAACCAAAAGTATCCGCGCCCTCAACCTTTTCGGTTTTAGGGTTCTCAAAAGGTTCTATTGTAGTACGATAAAGCGAGTAAGAACCTCCGGCCTGGTTCGATGTATAATAAACCAGCGTTTTCTCACCTTTCTGTATCACGTAAGGCCCAACCTGCTGACCAAACCCACCGCTGATCCGCTGCAAACGGTGCATCAGTTCGTCCGTATCTATCACAATATCAGCAGGTGCCTTAGGCTCCGGTTGCTCCGATACCGGCTTAGGTTTTACATCTTTAACAACCTTATCATTCTTCTTGGTTTTATCATCCGCAGGTTTAGGCTCTTCCTTTTTCTCCTCTTTAAACAGATCATTAAACTTATCCAGGCGGAATGCCTCATCAAATTTTTGCAATGGCATCCTATAAACATGCGCGTCACTTGTACCAAAAGGGTACGACGGCTTGGTGCGAGATGTAGAAAAGTAAATATACTTCCCATCCGGCGACCAGTACGGATTATTCTCCGTCACACCGGTTTGAGTCAGATTAATAGTCTTCCCATTCTTCAGCTCATGCACAAAAATGTCCCCCTCAAAATTCCTGAAGGCCGTATATAACACATACTCCCCATTTGGCGAAAAATAAGGCTGATCATTTCCCGTACCCCAAAATTCATCCTTAACAATAGTTTTGCTGGTAAAAGTTGCCAGATCAAGCGTTCTCAATTCATCACGCCCACTCAGGTAAATACCCATGGTCCGCTTTTTATTCAACCCAATATTGCGGTTGTTGCGCTTATCGCTGGTTAATTGTTTCATACCACCGCTGCCGTTTGCCGCAATGGTATATAGGTTCTGATAACCATCTAAAGTTTGGTTAAATATCAAAGTGCGGTTATCGGCCAGCCATTTAACCTCGGTAACACGCTCGGCTGTATTACGCTCAAGCTTCTGCACAAACTTACCCTCAACATCCGATACAAAAAGCTCACCCCTCGATACATAAGCCATCTTCTTCCCATCTGGCGATATATCAAAACCTTCAATTTTACCCTGCACATCAAACTCCTGCTGCTTAGGTAAAATGTTGTTGCGGTAAATGTTAATGCTCAAAGGTTGTGCTTGGCGCGATGCTACATCATAAACAAACAGCTGATAATCCTTCTCAAAAACAACCTTCTCACCATTGGCGCTCACCTGCGGCCGTTTAACCGAAGTCGGGAACTTAGTCAGCGCAGTCTTCTTCCCTCCAATAAAAGTATACAGGTTATACTCCTCATTCCCTTCGTCAGATACAAAAAAGATATCACCCTTTTTATCTATCGTTGCCCAAAAATCTTTACCTATCCAATCGGTATATTTCTTAAACGCTTTAGTTTTCGGATTGTACGATTGGATATCCGGATTGTACTCACCCTTATAATGCTTGCGGTTTGCAAAACGCAAACTTTCCCAGGTATCATTAAAAAACAATTCGCCCGTTTGCGGGTGCTCAACCACACCATGCACAGTATTAAAATAATTGCCTGCAAATAAACGGGTTGGCGTGCCACCATTTATACCCACCTTATACTCGCCAAAGTTGTTGTACCTGCCCGATGTAAAGTAAATCGTTTTCGAATCCCAGCTCCACGAGTCTACATCATCATTACTCTCGTTAAAAGTAAGCTGCTTAACATCGCCACCGGCTAAAGGCATCACATACACATCATTATTCCCAAACTGACTGGAAGTAAAAGCCAGCCACTTCCCATCCGGCGATACCCGCGGAAACATCTCTGTTCCCGGCATTGCAGTTAAACGCACGGCGGAACCTTGTCCGCTAACATCGGTTTTCCAAAGGTCGCCCTCGTAACTAAAAATTACAGTTTTGGCATCCGGCGTAAGCGTAGGATATTCGGTAAAATAAGGAGTTGTGTTTTGAGCCCGGGCGCCAAAAACACCCAATAAACCGGCAAAAACAAAGGTGTAAACCTGTTTCATATGATGATTGTAAATAAAGGGTCAGAGAAAAAAAGGAACACCCTGTTATTCTGGATGTTCCGAACAGTAAATCTAATAAATTTTTATCAATGCGCCATACGCGCCTTCAGCACAATATAAGGCGATAGCGTTTTGCTTTCCACCGGCACCGCCTTGGTAAAAAGCTTGCCTGCCAACCATATCGTTTTCACAATACCCTTCACAAAACCGCTTTGCTGTGCATTGTTCTCCAGCCAAACCGAAAACTTACCGTGATAGTATGATTCCACCTCAACCAACCCTAATTCCTTACAAATCGAGATCAGCAATTGCGGGTTCATCGTCGTGATGTTGTGCTTGCTATAATTCTCCGGATCATACTGACGCTGTATCCAGCCATTCACCCCGGTAAAATTAGGAAGCGTAATAAACAAAGTGCCTTTAGGATTTAACAAAGCCATATGCCTTCTGATAATATCCTTCACATCCGCGAAATGCTCAATCAGCCCAAACGATGTTACCAGGTCGTATTTAATCTCAGGCTTGTAAGTAAACAGGTCAGCCTCAATAACCGATATATCATCATATTGCAGGTCATTCTTGGCCAGCAATTCTTTGATCAGCCCTTCGTGTATAAAATAATCAAACAGGGTAGCATTAATATGCTGGTACTTTTTAAAAAACACCGTATAATATCCCGGGAAACCGCCCAGCTCAACCGCGCTCTTGATCCCGTTATCTTTGATCAGCTTAGCCAGTATGTTACCAAAAACATAATCGGGCTTGATATAAAAAATAAGGTCTTTTTTTGATTCCCAAAACGATTGCCAAAAAGCCCTGTCGGTTAAATTCTGATCCATTATTTAATTATACATTGGGCTTAAATCGCCGCTTTTTCCAATATCCTTGCGGGATTACCCACCACAACACAATTATCCGGGAAACTTTTGGTTACAACCGATCCCGCCCCGATGATCACATTATTCCCGATCACCACGTCGCCAATAATACAAACATTGGCGCCAATATCTACATTATTACCAATCCGCGGACAAGCAGTAAAACTGCCATCCGCATTTTTTTTATGTCCTATTGTCACCGAGTTTCGCAACACAACATTCTCACCCAGCACAACACCCTGGTTAACTATCAAAGCCTGCCCGTGGTAAATAATTAAACCTTTACCTGCTGTTAACTTCCGCGGAAGCTCGCAACATAAAAACCACTCAATGGTAATCCGGTACCAAACCAGGTATAAAAAAAAGACGATCTTTAAGATGGTATGGCGGTTAATCACCTGCACCAAACGGAAACAAAACAGAATGAGCTGCCCCTTTATATTCCCGCTGTTAGCTTTGCGGTCCTGAAATAAATAAGCAAAAAGCCCCATTCTTATCCCTTGTTATTTAGCGTGTTTTAATTTGTTCAACTTTCAAAAGTAAAGGTTTCATTTAGTATTATTATACTTGCCATGCTAATTGGCGCCAAAAAATGAAAATTACATTAATTAACACATCCGATGCCGGTGGTGGTGCACCCGCGGCCTGCATGCGCCTGCTTAAAGCATTGGAGCAGGATGATGTTGATATACATTTACTGGCCCAGCACAAATACACTACCGAGCCAAGGGTTCAGGCTTTCGCCGATAAGGGAATCAAAGCCCTTAAAGCCAAAGCCGATTTTTACCACGAACGTCTGCCCTTTATCGCTTTCCACGAAAAAGATAAATCGGTACGTTTCGCCTTCTCAACCGCCACGGTAGGTATGGATATTTCTAACGAAGATCTGATCCAAAATGCCGATGTACTCCACTTGCACTGGACAAACTCCGGTTTCCTGTCCACCAAAAATCTAAAGCAGCTAACGGAATTAAACAAACCCATCGTATGGACGCTCCACGATATGTGGGTCTTCACCGGAGGCTGCCACTATGCCGGCACCTGCGAACATTTTTTACAGCAGTGCGGTAACTGCCCAATGCTACGCGATGCCTCACCCAAAGACATCTCCCGTAAAGGCTGGAACCGCAAAAAAGAATTGTACACCGGTAAACCAAACATCACCTTTGTAACCTGCAGCAACTGGCTGGCGGATGTAGCCCGCACAAGCTCGCTCTTAAAAGGTTTCAATATTCAGGCTATTCCCAACCCGATAGATACCGAACTATACAGCCCAAAAGCCAAACCAGAAACCCGTGAGAATTTAGGTATCGATACCAATTCAAAAGTAATCCTGTTTGGCGCGGCTAATATTACGCATACCCGTAAAGGGATTATTTATCTGATCGAGGCACTGCACGATCTCAAAAACGAATACCCTCAACCCTCAACTATCGAGGTGGTCATCTTCGGCAAAACTCAGGGTTTCGATCTCAGCATCATCCCGTTCAAGGTGCATTCACTTGGCGTGATCAGCGATCAAAGCCAACTCGCCGATATTTATAATCTTGCCGATGTATTCGTATTACCATCGCTGGAAGATAATCTCCCCAATATGGTAATGGAAGCCCTGTCCTGCGGAACCCCGGTAGTGGCTTTCAATACCGGCGGAATCCCCGATATGGTGGAGCATCAGCAAAACGGTTATTTAGCCAAATACAAGTCCGGCCCCGATATGGCAAAAGGTATCAATTATGTACTCAACTCCCCCGATGCCGCTAAACTATCAACCGCCGCCCGCGATAAAGTGCTGAACAATTTTAGTAACGATGTTGTGGCCGGTAAATACAAAGCCTTGTACCAATCTCTGTTAAAACCATGAGCAGTTTTCAGCCCCTTCTCTCGGTAATCACGGTAGTGTACAACAACGCTGCCGATATTGAGCGCACCATGCTTTCGGTGCTCAATCAAACCTATACTAATATAGAGTACATCGTCATCGATGGTCAATCAACCGATGGAACCTTAGATCTCATCAACAAATACAAAAGCAAAATATCCAAATTCATTAGCGAAAGCGACAAAGGCATTTACGATGCCATGAACAAAGGTTTAAAAATTGCCACCGGCGATTACATCCTCTTCATGAACTCCGGTGATGAGCTTTACGCGACAGATACCGTCCAAAAGATCTTCGCCACCGAACCCAACGCCGATATCTACTACGGCGAAACCGAAATCATTAACAGCAAAGGCGAGAGCATGGGCCAGCGCCGCCATAAAGCCCCCGAGCAATTCACCTGGCGTGGCTTTAACTTAGGAATGAGCATCAGCCACCAGGCCATTTACATCAAACGGAATCTAATTGAACCCTACGATCCCCAATACCAGCTCAGCGCCGATATCGACTGGATCATCCGTGCCGCAAAA
>Ga0116227_10004895_pt1 | contig 28709 bp, 25 predicted proteins | sample S1TSphgellanicum_FD_89693 | JGI IMG/M metagenome (GOLD analysis project Ga0116227, IMG submission 89693) | Host-associated microbial communities from peat moss isolated from Minnesota, USA - S1T2_Fb - Sphagnum magellanicum MG | ecosystem: Host-associated > Plants > Peat moss > Unclassified...
CGTCTTTTTTTTCCCCCCCCCCCCCCCCGCGCCCCTTCTCATTGTGTTTTCGCCACTTTCCCTGTTTTCAATTAGTTTGTTTGCTATGTTTTCTTTAATCTCCCAAAACTTCAATTATTCCAAAAACCCAACCCTTACTATGCCATTGTGTCTTGTATTTGATTCTAGTATGTTCCCAAGGTCATATAACTCCTTTAATAATGGGCCAAAATCCCCATTAACTAAAGCTTGGCTTGAATCCCCAAAATCAAGTGTGAACCCAGTAGGAGCAACCACATCCCCAAAGCTCAAAAACCTTAGTTTTTTTTTTGCAATACCTGAAATCCTCCTTGAAATCCCTATTATTATTGATGTAGATCCTAATGAAGTTCTCTCTGAAATCCTTAATTTTATAGTTATAGATTTTGATGAAATTGTGGAGGTATCAAACTCCCAATTTGATCCCCAAGTTGACCCCCCAAGGAAGAAACAGAAACTTGGCGTGGATGGCATTGGGGAAAAACCTCCCAAAAAGTCATATAATAATAGTAGAAAATTCCAAGCAAAATGGGTAGGAAAATTACCATGGGCCAAGGGGTTAATGGCTGTTGGTGGGATTATCTGGACTATGAGGTGTAAAGTTTGTTCTTTCATTGAGAATAAGGACAAAATTATCAAATGCAAATGGGACATTTTAACCAAACATGATGGTTATAGGATTGTAATTCATGACTTACCTCGACTTGGGGTGAAGAAAGGGGGGGAATACATTGCCAAGGATTGTGCCCATTTGATAAACATGCGATTATGGGCCCAACAGGGTCCAAATTTTGTCCTGCAACAAGTCAACAAACCCCTAGGAAAGGGGAATCAGAAGATAGTTCAATTCAAATCCTTGTTTCATATTCTTTTTCATGGCTAACCTATGTTGGAATATGAAAAAATGTATTACTCGTTTGCCAACTTGAAGGTCCCCAATAATCTGAATATGCATTGGTTTGATTTTGTTGGTTAGACACTTGTTGAATTTATGTACCATCAAGTCTAGAAAGCCATTATCCAAACCATACAAATTGTCCAATTCTTGGCATGCTCTTGTGATGAAGTGACAACCATAGATAATGGTTCTTGGATATGTGTCCATGCTAGACTAAAGTCCCTATCTTAATATGTGTTGATCGAATTGTTGATGGATCAAGTTTTAACAACCTCACTAAGGTGATTATGAACTTTATGATGAAGGGTGGGGGGTTAAGCAACGAAGAGCTATCCAAAAAGCTCCTATGTTTTGGGGCAGATGGAATGAACATGTTTTAGGGAGGCAAAACTAGAATGACAAAGCAAATCAAAGATTCATGGGCCCCCTTTTCCATGGGTGTGCATTGTGTTGCACACCACATTAATTTAGGAGTGTATTCCCTGGGAGATTTGACCCTCATTGCTAAGATTGAGGGCTTTTATGTTGAACATGTATGGCTATTTTAGCCATTCACCAAAAAGACATCTGGAATTCCAAAGACTTGCTCAAACCCTAGAGACAAAAGGGAACAAAATCCTCAAGAATGTCAAAACAAGATGGATGTCCATGCTTAATCCATTGAAAAAGATCATGGCAAAATATTGCCCTTTGCTTACAGTGATGCAAGTTGACTACTCTACAATGCATGTGGCAAAGGTATTTCTCTCTCCCTAAACTGCCATTCTGCATCTATGTAACATTCAAGGTTTCTTTATTTATATGTTGTTGGTCTAAGTGATTATCATGATAACACAGTTTATCTTTTTTTTTGGTTTTGCAAATCCCAAAATTGATGTATATTGGCAATTATGCATTGTGTGGTGTATGTGCAAACCAATTTGGGTCTTCTTTTTTATGTTGATATGTTGTTTGGGTTGGCGTATATTCTACCATTATGGAGAGCATGCATACCCTTCTCAAATTTGCACAAGGGATATCTTCATATCCGATTTCATAGCTACAATCAAGGTATACCAAGATTAGTTATACAATTTGTACTATGATGCCATTTTGTCATTCATGGGAGATGAGTTTTGGTCCTTCCATGAACTGTTATAGGGTGACCACCAACAAATCCATATAAAATGGGTGATTGATTATGACATAGAGTTCATTGAACATCTTACATTTGTTATAAATGGTGAAAAGATATGGCCTCATTGGGGTGTATTATGCCATGATACAAATGTTATGTTGCTGGTGACACAAACTGCATTTGTCACATGGTAAAACTTGTGAAAGTTGAATGCAAACGTAAATCCATCAACCCTTTTTATTTTTGTTGATATGAATTTTGTAGATTTGGGTTCATTTAGGTACTTTAAATGAAGTTTGATGGTCTTTTTATCTTTCTGCTTTTGTCACATCCAAAAACCATGAACTATGAAGTCTTCTTAACTTTTTGCTTTTGTAAAATTCCAAAACAATGAATTTAAATGGTGTTCACCTCTTTTTGCTTTTGTCAGATTCTAGAAGGATGAAGTCATATGGTATTATTATCTTTTTGTATTTGTTAGATTCCAAAACCATGAACTTAATTATGATCTTTTTATCTCTTGTCTTTGTCAAATTCTATAACCATGAACTTAAAGTATCTTCATTTTTTTGCCTTCGTTAAAATTTGAAATTTTGAACTTAGATAAATCTTCTTATATTTGGCATTTGTCAAATTTTGGAATTTTGAACTCATATCAATCTTCTTATATTTGGCCTCTATCAAATTTAGGAACTTTGAACTTATATCAATTTTTTTATATTTTGCCTCTGTCAAATTTTGTAACCATGAACCTACATGATCTTCATATGTTTTGCCTGTATTAGATTTTAAAAGTATGAACTTAAATGAATTTTCTTCAGTTTAGCCTTTGTTAGATTCAAAAACTTTGAATTTTGTTCAATCTTCATATTTTTGCCTATGTCAAATTTTGTAACCCACATGATCTTCATATGTTTTGCTTCTATCAAATTCTAGAACTATGAACTTAGATGAATCTTCTTATATTTTGCCTTTGTTAAATTCCATAACCATGAAGTTACATGCCTTATTATTTTTTTGCTTTTGTTAGATTCTAGAACGTTGAACTCATATGGTTTTCTTTTCTTGAATTGCCTTTGTAAGATTCCATAACCATGAAATCATATGATTACATATTAATTTTCTTCCTTTGTCAAATTTCAATAAACATGAACTAGCCCAATCTTCTTATATTTTTGCCTCTATTAGATTTATAGAACCATGAACTCAATCTATGGACCTTTTATATTATCTAAGTTTTACCTCTATTAGATTTCCATAACCATGAATTATTGTTTGGTCTTCTTTTTTTTTGGCCTATGTCCAATTTGTAGAACCATTTGAACTAAGATGGTTTTGTAATTTTTTTTTGCCTTTTGTAAAATTTCCATAACCATGGATTATGGTCCGGTCTTCTTATGTATTTGCCTAAATGTCAAATTTGTAGAACCATGTACTTAAATGATCTTTTTTTAATCTTTTTGCATTTGTCATGTTTTGTTTTATGTTGGATGGCAGAGATTGTGGAAGGCTGGATAGTTGAATTGGATGCACGATTTCCTGAACAAGGAGTCATGGATGTTATGGGGATTATTTATCCCCAATATTGGCTACACAAGTAGACATAGATGTGACATTTCCTCGACATCTTGAAGTGCTAAAAACAATTTATTGTAACCCGCAATTTGCCCTTATGGTCCTTACCATTTTCTCAGGTTGGGATTTGGATGTTCAACAAGGCTTGTTTAAGTTGACCATGAAATTCAACGTTGCTCAAGCCATGGCTGAAGTCATGGATTTTGCATCTAACAAGGTTAACCCTACCATCGTCAATCCTCTCACACGCTTGTGGTGAATGATCCATGCATCACAAATTTGTCTAATGTTTTTCCTGAGTACTTAAAGGTGGCAAGTACCATGGTGCATGTGCTTGGTTCTATTGAAAATGAATGATGTTTCAGTTTTGTTACATTCTTGAAGAACAAAGTGCAAAATAGATTGAACAACCATCTTCAGCTAGTTGTTTCTATGTATGCACAAAAGTTTTTCACACTTCACAACTTTCCTTATGAGGATACCTACAAAATGTGGTCTAATGTTCAATTAGCAAATGGCCGAGGCCAATATGCTTAAATTTTATTGGTGATTCCATGCCCCTCTTCTCAAATGCATGTTGCTGGATAACACTTCTTAGCTTAGGTTTATAAGCCAGATTTTTCTACCAACATCTAGTGCACATAGCCAGATACTAAATGGATTTGGGGCTTTAGTAACCAAAGGATATAGCCAAAGAAATATACCTCATTGCCACCATGGATTCTATGGCCTTTTATGTAATTGCCCAAGGGCCTTTTTATAAAAATGATATTTGCCAGATAAAATTTTTGGAACATTTTTTTAATCTTCACCATATGTGCTTTCTGTTGGTATAAGTTTTTGCCACATTCACAACAACCCAGAAAAGGCTGGTAGAGAGATCAAACAAGTGGCTGTATACAAGTCCTTGCAAGTCGCCTCTGATCGTCTGCCTCCTCAAATCACCTGAATAGTCTGCCATATGTTGTTGGTAGTACAGTAATGGAAAATTCTGGAAGATACTCTTGGGAAAAAGTGGTGGGTGATCCGATCCCTCAAGTGTCAGCTCTAAAATTATAAAGAATGAAGCTTCCATAATAACCTAACTCTCAGTTTCCAGGATTATGTGATCCAAGACCCCACCACCAGTGCACCATCCCTTGGTGACACCCATTATGATTCAGTTGTGAATGAACCATCCACAAATGAGTTTACCAAGGTTCCACCTGGGTAACAAACTTGTACTCTAAACCCTCTTAGATCCCCCCTTCCCCTACCTAGGTAACTCTCCATGTAAGTGGGTAAGTACTAAGTAACATGAGTAAGTAGGTAGAGAGTGTAAGTGATTAACATTTAATTAAGTAAGGCACTTTGTGGGTATTGCATAGGTAGATGCATGTGAATGGTTAGTTTATAGTTAATCACTATGGTTAATTGTGGTACAAGAGTCAACCCTCATCTTGCCACAACCTTGTAGTCCGGAGCATCTCAAGGCTTTTGATTGGTCGCCCACTTGTCGTTCACCAAGAGTAACTTCTCACCCTTCTTTCTCCATGTGTGTACGTGTGTACATCATCTGAACAAGACATTGGACATGAGTTTTTCATCTATTGAGAGGAGCATTCAACAAGATTCATCCATCGATAGTAGGTAATGTTGTCACTCTCAAACCTCAATAGCAGATTATGGTAACCATGGCCAGTTACCTAGTCCATAAGTTATAGGGGGCCTTGCTTTCTTATGAGGGTTTCACCTTAAAAAGAAAACATCTAGTTGGGACATTATTAATAGGTGCCCAACATTTCAAGTGCACAAGTTTCATGGCAAAACATCACATGCCAAAATGAACTATGATTCATTGGAGCACAAAATAGTGAGACAGAAATAATTTGGTGGCTAAATCAGCTAGGAAATTCTCTTGATGCACATGATTGTTTTGATTTTGAAAAAAAAACCCATTTTGTTCATAGTTTTTGTTGCACGGAAGAACATAATTCCAGCACATGAAGCTCTCCAGAGCTCATGCAACACTAACGATGAGTGGGAACAGTGAAATCAGATTAGATTGAGAGACTGATAGGTTGGTGGTGTAAATGCTCACCATTTTGATGAGCATATGAGAGAGAGAGAGAGAGAGAGAGAGAGACGCCATCCAGGGACTGGAATCAATCAGTTTTCATGTACATAAGTACAAGTTCCATGTCCTGGAGAAAGAACAAGTAAATAGATACTAGATGATGGATAGGTAGTAGATGCCCTTCTGGGTCCCTGGCAGCTTCCGTCCCATGCTTCAAACAAAATGTTGCAATCAATTTGTGGGACCCATTTCAACACAAGGCAACAACAACAATCAACATTGGAGAAGCTTCTTTACAAGTGACTTATTATTAGAGTTATCCGAAAAGTCACCCTGTAGTCACCACCCTGTCTTTGGGCCTCCTTTCACCTCCTATCCCCACTTTCAGTGGTATCCGCAAAGCCATGAAATTGTATTAAATCTCAGTATGAAATGCTGAAACTCAGCATTCAATGCACAAAGACTAATTATCATAGGTGTAGTACAGGGAGGAGCAGTGAAAATATAGGTAGCAGCAGTGGAGGCGCTCAGGCAAAAGGAAAGACAGGATGAAACTCAGTTTACCACCAAATTTGATGGTTTTTTTATTTTAGTTTCACCCTCAGTGAATCCTAATGTATTTTTTTCAGGTTTCTAAAAATCTCACCCCATGTATGACCAAACTAAGGGTTGTGGTGCTGTGTTTTGCTTACTTTATGGACAACTCTATTCTCATCAGAAGAACAGGTATAAATATTTTTCTAGTTTATTTTATGTGAAATCCTCCTTTCCTTCAGGCAAATCTCTGCCTCAATCACAGATTGGCACCTTTCATGTAAGGTTCCTCAAATTCCTTAGGCTAAAGGTGCCTCTTCTCCTCTCAAGATAATCATTGCTGGCCTGTTTATAGAAGCCAAATTCGACCACTTCTTTACGATGAGTAAGGAGCTCGAAGGGGGCTGTTCTGGGAATTCTTGTCTTGGACTCAGCTTCAAGACAGACCCCTCAATCCAAGGACCAACCCCCGCTCTTAAATCAGCTTTACAATTTACTTAATCATCTCACCCCCAACTATTAGCGGCTACCGCTATGTGATCTAAAATTCAATGTCCAAATCTTCATTACCATTCCAACTGGGTACATATGGAAGATGATCAGTCATTGGTGTCAATCATATTTGTGTTTTCAAGGAATCCATTTTCTCCACCCCGTTGTAGAACTTATGCATGGTGTGTGACATTCATTTAAAGCTCATTCAAAACACTAACAATTCTCACCTCACGCCAATCTATTGGTTTGCTTTGAAAATGAATGAAAGAAAAGAAACTTGTTCATTGTTTGCAAGAGTGGAAATTATGTGGTTTCTTTTGTTGGGAGTGAGGGGAACAGAAGAGAGTGAATCATTGCTCTCACAAAGCACCCAAACAAGTACAATTGATAAAAGCAGACAAAGATTATGAACTTCTTCCCTTTGTTGAAAAACCAATGTACTTAACGTTTATTTAAACTGCTGGTGGGAATTCAGTCGCCGATCCAATCATCACCTAAGATCCAATGTCTAAAACTTTCACCAAAACCACTTGATACCGTTGACGAATGCTGAGTACTTGATCCCCTTCTTTCCCTAGAAGAAAGATAGACACACATTCTAATTGCCAGACAAAGGGTAATGTTGATTCTTCTGCTATAACAGGATAGGGTATTTCATTTGGTTGTAGCCCATGCTTGACACTTGGATGTGTGATTGTGGCACATATTATGACTATGACAAACACCTCGTACACTTTACAATAATATGTATGAAACCACAAAATTCCTGTTGCAGATGTGCCATGAATTATAGTTATATCAAATTGAGTCAAATTTCCATGCAACACAATATGGAAAAATAATCTCCTCCTGTAAAAGAGAGAGATGGTATTATATAACTTAGACCAAGAAGATCCCAAACACCTGAAGGCGTCTGGACTCTGGAGTCTATGCATCTGACCTCCGCATAACAACAGAAGTCCAAGAGATAAAACCACCAAATTGTCCAAGAAAGGATAGAAGAAACATACAATTGAGTGGGTAATTTGCAAAGGGAAAGCTCACAAAGGGCCCTGTAAAACTCAGAAGTCAGTACTGAAGACCAGCTGGTAGTAGGTAGACGAAACTGATCCTCCTGAGTCCTGACTCATAAAACATATCAGATTCTTCCTCTAGTCCTGGGGATGTGTGTACCCAAGTCCTCACTCAACTTTCTGGAACAATTCAGCAGAGCCCCAAAGGTGGGGCACAAATCCACCTGCAGCATCCAAACATACTTACACACAGAAAGTAGCTTAGCTACTTAGATACTAGGCTGAAGACTCTGCAACACACAAGGACTGCAACAACCTTCCAACGAGCTTCCTACTCTTATTATCCCAGAAAACCAAGCTGAAGTACTTGAACAGCTAATGATTACTCACAAACCCCAATTATGATTTCCTTTTGCAAACCCATTAACCCAATATAATACATACTTCTGCAAAAACCCATTACTCATTAAACTTAATTTATGATACATGTTTGTAAATGCCCTTAGTCACAGAACCCAATCAAGATATACATTTTCAGAGCCATATTTACTCACAAACCCAATTATGGAATACTTTTTGCAAAGCTCGCTTTACTCACAAAACCCAATTATCATATCCTGCAAAGAAACTTTACTGACAAATCCCAATTATGTTGCCCTACACTTGGAAACGAAATCCATCACTCACAAAAACCCAATTATGACTTGAATTTTCCAAGGCCCATTTATTACTCTCACAAAACCCAATTCCTGTAACCTTTTGCTTTAGCCATTACTGACACAAACCCAATTATGATATCCTTTTTGCGAAAGCCCATTTATTCACAAGTACCCACTAACTGTTTTGGCAAAGCCTGACACTCCAGAGATTTTATTACTACAAACCAAAGATTGAAAGACCCGTTGAGAGTGAATGCAAATTGCATTATTTATGTGTTAAGAGTTCAAACTCTTAAGACAAAATAAAGGAGTAACTGATTAAAACTCCAACAGATATATTCCTTCAATGCAAGGCTTCCTCCTTTATAATTAACTTTGGGTTCCTAGTTCTTCTCTCCCTATAGCTATCATATTAGCAATAATAAATACATAAGGAAAACCTTTTCTTTGGCCTTGCATTGAACCCTAAACCCTAAACCCTACCAAGGCAAAGGATATTGTGTTTAGATTCAGTATAGAGTATGGTAGCTTAAGGGATTTTGGCCCCCTAAGTAATAATAATAATTATAGGTCTATTTTTATATGAGGATTTTTGAAAGATGATATTTTTTGGATTGTGTTGAAAGTTGAGATTAGTTAGTTATAGAGTTATAATATCTTCAAGGATTTTGGTTTCTTTTTTAGAGGGATTTTTTTTAATATTATATTTTTGCATGGTGAAATATATTTGAGTTTTTTTCCATAATTCTTCTTTTGCCTTAAAATACTTTTTAATGTAAATGGCAAGGCCACAGTGTGACACACCCCTTTTTGAACCATATTCAATGTCTGGAACTTGGGTCTTTGGATGTTGAGACCTGGGTAGGTAGTAGGTATTCCCCAAAAATAAATAAATAAATAAATAAATAAATAATTGTGAACATTTTCATTTAATGCTAATGTACATGCTATCATTAAGGACTCTTTATTTTCAAATTTACAAGTTAGTCAGCCGACTCATAGAGTTTGACTACTATTTTACAAATGCTAATATACTCACACCACTCTTACCCAATGCCAAAACCCTAAACCAAATTGAAAGATGGAAATTGCCTTTCACCTTGTCAAATGATACTAAACTTTTTAAGGGCTACAATATTTTGGCCTTTGTATCAAAGGAGAAACAAAATTGCTGAAATTTGCATCATAAAGGCCTTAATCCAAAACCAGTCTTTTTAGAGCAAGTACAATGTTGGGTCCATGAAAGGACTTGTAATGGCAAAAGTATAGATGTATAGATGAGTGTTGGGCGGTTCAGGGTAAGGGTAAAGTGAACTTAACCCTGACTTGACCCATGACTCAATAATTGGATCTAAACCCTAACCTAGGATCCACCTTATTTACAGGATTGTGGTTTGAAGTTTGAACCTGGAACCCTAGAATGAGTGTTTTCACTTTTTTTTTTGGTCTAGAATTGTGAGATTGATTTTTTTGACAATGTTTTGGTTGTTAGGGTTTAGTGATCATAGTCATAGTTTCTGATTTTCCATTTGATGTAGACTCTTTTCATTCAACAATTTGGAGCTTTAGATTCACAATACTAATAAGAAAAATATTGTTTTGACAAGAACCTTTATATATAGGAAGTGTAAGTTAATGGCAACTTCCCCTCTTGATAGTTCTATCACATCTTGGCCATGCACAAAAATGGACACGTGCATTGTTGAAGCAAGAAATAATAGTCCAAGCTTTCCCTCTTGGTAGTTTCAACACAACTTGGTGGTAAAAAAAATTGAACATGTGCACTTGCATTGTTGAAGCGAGAAATAGTAGCTAAGGCCTCCAAGCTATGCACAAACATGAATGTGTGCACTCTGAAATGGATGATGTAAAAAATTGCATATGAAAGTACCACAATCCATGATATACTTGAAAGCTTTGCCAATTTGACAAATGTTTTATACAATAAAATATGCCATTATACATTATAATATTGAACTAGTTAGTTCTAACAATTGCACTTCAATGTATCACCTTGATTGTTAGAAATTTCACTAATAATACCATGAAAAGATTTCAATATATTAAAACAAATGGAAAATATAATCCCATATGTGCACTAATACATGCCATTATTGGATAGGAAAGATGAATTACATGAAATAGTACATTGCCAAATTCAATTAACAATATTCAAGTTCACATAAACCAAAGTTTAGTCCCCAAACAACTCAAGTGTATAAAGAAGGATAATTATATCGATTATGGATTGGGCACATTCATCACTAAATTGCCCTATACAAATAGACACAACTTTGTTTATCCTTCATTTCATAATCTTTGATGAGGTTTTGAATTTTTGGTTTTGGATAATCTAAAAGATCAAATCTACCACTTTAACATTCATTCAAGATCTACACCCACACATTCAATATAAGATGAGGAAGTTTGTAAAGTTGAAACGTTGCACTTATGATGATACACTATAATTTGGTGTGCAACATACCACATGATCTAAATTGATACATTGATATAATACAACTTTATACATTAAAATACAAAAGGAAAAAAAATTGAATGCCACATTTTAAATTCATAAAATATATTGCATAATGTATGCTCAAATGTTATATTTGTTCAAATGTTAATACACTACAACACTACAACATTAATACATTGACATTTTAATACTGATGACCAAAATTGAACTTTTCAACTTACATGGAAACCTTAGAAAATTTCAAAAAAGAATTTACAAACTACATAATTTGAAGAAAAAGTGGTTCATAGATTTAATATTAAATGTTGTGAATAATGAATGGTTAATTTACGAATTAGTACTAAATGATCAAATGTTTTTTGAATGTACCACAACTATGATTTTTGTGTAATATTATTATGTTCTCACTTGATCCAAACCCACAAAATTTCATGAAAACATGATGTGATTTATTCATGTTTATTCATGTTTCAATTTTTATTTATTTTTCTTAAATTATTTTGTTTCATTTAATTTCATTACACTTTTACATTCTAGGGTACAAGATTATTAACTTCACCATTCCTAGGGATCATTTTTTGAATTTTGAAACTAGATAAAAAGGTTATGAAACTAAAGAAAATATGTGCAACAATTGCATAATAAATGACGCGCCCCCAAGTTCCTTGTTAGACCCAAAAAGGGTCCAACTATGTTAAAGAGCGAAAATAGTTGGAACATGGTGCCGCTCCTAGCTTCTAACACTAAAGGGGGTGAGAGGGGTGTGTTGAAAGCTCCGGGATTAGACTAGGAAGAGGACAAGCTATTTAATTATTGGGTCATGCATCCAAAACCAACCAACAAATTGGTTAGAACTCATTTTACACACTTTTGGTGTTGGGACAAGCCACGGGCAACCTTGGACTCACTTGATTCACCACGGCCTGGACTCGGGGGAAGCCACCACCTTCCCCCATATAGTATTCATTGCGTCTCTCCGCCACACTTGCATCCAAATGGCACTTTTTCCCGAGACTCCCAAAGTGGAATTTCGAAACTATCCCGATTTGGAATCTTGGGACTTTGGGCGTTCATAACTTCTCGCTTCGACCTCCGATTAGGACAAGGTCTAAAGCAAACTTGTAACTCTCCTTGAGAGCTTTCCAACAGTGTGTTGCACTCCACCTGCACACACCGAGATTGAGTCAATTCCTGACTTTTAATGGTCGGGAATCAAATTGCTAGTTTGACTTTCGACCCTTCTTTCGCCTATAACTTGTGCTACAGATGCCCAAATGGCTCATGCAAGGCCATTTTGGACATCTACACTTCAAGACCTTTTTCAACGGTATAAAGGAAATTTTGATGCGAAGTGTTTTGACCCTTACAATCGTGTTCTGAGTTTTTGGGAGTCTTGGAGGACTCCCAAGTCCCATTTTCGGGAGTGTGAGTGGCGACCTCACACTTCCCTCAAAGTGGGGTTGTGATAATAAACATAGTATAACAAAATATGTTTTTAAAACTTTGTAAGTGTACCACAAGGTTTAAAAGTAGAAGCGATTCAAAGTAAATTCACACCATGAAAATAATCAAAATATATGCCACACAATAAATATCAGAAGTTTTTCCACATCAATATAATGGATTACAGCATATCAATTTTTTAATACATAGACCTAGTTACATTGATATAATAAAAACATGAAACAAAAAAATCATTAATATAAGAAAATAACAAATTCTCAAAATTGTTGATGCATTTGTCAACATGTAGCAAATAACCAAGTTCACAAATTGTAAATAATGTATAGGCAAAATCTTACAATAAATTTTGTTATCACAAAAAAAATTCTTTGATTTGAATAGCAAAAAGTTTTTTTGATTTGATTATTGCAAGAAATCACACAATTTGTTGCTACCTTTTATTTAACTATTAATTCCAATAACATGAGTTGATTAAAGTTGTGAAAAATGTAGAATTAATCAAAAAGTTTAGATTTCTTATTAATAAACATGCAAATTATTTAAAACAAACATAACAAAATTGAACTTTACTCACGATACATTGTATCATAGCCCCTTTTTTGATCTCTTTCATCATGGGTGTAAATTTGAACTCAAATTGGCCACCATGTGCACGATATGGACTTGAACTTAGGTTAATTCCAATGTGCACAATGTGAACTTGAACTTGGGCTACTTGCCATTTGCATAGAACATAGATTATTGAAATGCTTATTCATAATGGAAATTTCACAATGATAAACAAATGTTTTCTAATTTGTTGTTCAACTCATTAACTTCCAAGCAGGAAAAAAAAATGCAATATTTTGCATTCAAGTTACACTTTTAAAAAGTTCTAGTTATTTATTTGGTTAATACCTTTGAAATGATGGATGATCTTACATACTTAGCAATGAATTGTTTTAAGAAAATTAACACTGAATATGAAAATATTCTAATAGTAACATCATTCACTTCACATGTTTATTGTTGTTTGATTTTCAAGAATATTTTGAATGTTGGAATTACTCTTGCTCAAAATTATTGTTCGGAAAAAAAATGGCATAAAAAGAGAAGAAGGGAGAAGGTAGGAGAAGGGGTACCAAAAAGTTATTTTTTCTTGATCCTCCTTTTTACAAAATACTAGTTTTTTTTTTCTTTGTTTTGACTTTCTAGCACATAAGAAATTACATAAACATTCACCAACAAATAATGCAACAAGTTCACAATAAAACACTTAGTTTGCAAAAAAAATCCATCACCCAAATCCTAATGATTGAAAAAAATTACAATAACACAATTGGTTTCGAAAGAAAGTAAAAAATAAATAAATCAAGAACTACATTATGGTCATGACATGGAACATTTATATTCCATGATTTTGATGTAGAGGTTTTTGTTCATCTCAAGAGGTTTATGGTGGGTGACTAATCTTTTCTTTAGGAGGAGTCTTCTCATGCCTCATGTGCAGCTTGTTCTCGCATTCATGGGAAGATTTTTCGTCTATTCATTTTCGTTAATGTTTAATTTTAGGGAGAGCTGGTGAGTATAGTTGCGTTGCCAGAGCTTTCTAGCCATGACGCTAGCTATTCCTTTGGAAGACATTGTTGTTGCCCTCCGCCAACTACACCCCCCTCCTTTAGGCCTTGTCCCTCCACCTATTTTTGACTATAAGCTTGAACACATTTTTCTCTTGGATAGGACTTTGTTTACCGAAGCCTTAGCCATTGTCTCCCATTTGTTTTCGAACGGGCTTTCTATGATGGTATATGAACATCTATCGAGTTGTTTCATACCATAGGACCCAACCTCAAGGTTTTCAGAATTATTTTACGCTATTGTTTGTGAGGATATCCTTAAGTCGGTGGCCTTAATGCTAGGGGTACATTTGAAGAAAATTGTCATTTTGCAACTATCGTATGTAACTAATTTTCAGTTACATATAACACATGCAACTGCTAAACCCCATAATTACATAAGACAAGTTGCACATGATTAGCAATTGTATACAACAAATATGTATGTGGATAATATATATGGTATGAATTTATACTTTATACATTTACATTATTCTACAAGGGTTCCCCATGGTGACATGTGTTCATTTGTGAAGTTCAATTATATGGTGACGCATGGCACTTGAACATTATTTCAATATTCATCATTATTAATAAATTAATAATATTTTGGCTATCCAATTTTTTAAAGGCGAATCAAATTTTGACACGTGTCCATTTATGAAGGTCAATTATGTGGTGACACATGGTAATTTTAAAAGCCCATTCATTATTATTTTTTAATTAATTAGGTAAGTAGGTCATAGGTAGGTAGGGAGGTAGGCATGTTGTTGTAGGTAGGTAGGTAGGTAGGTAGGCTAAGGTATAAATTAATCCAATTTTGTTTTTGGGTTTAACCTTTCAGGTTGAACCTCTTTCATTGGCCCATCCCAAAATGGCATTTCATATTTGGTTTGTGAACAAGTCAAATGCACTCATTTATATAGTGCGCACATTTGGATTCCATGGCAAAAAATATGGGATAAAAATTTCAGTTGCAAAGGTAACTAATGTGGTTGCAACCTACATGCAAATAACCATATTAACCTAGTTTACTTACTAAATAAATAAATAATATTATAAGTATTAAAAGTTATTATGTAATAATAATATAGTATAATGATAATATTATTAATTGGTTAATAAATATTAATTTTAATAATTATAATTACAATAACATTTTAATAGTCATGATTGATGGTAATAATTAATGATCAATAATATAACAATAATATAATTTCATTTAAACTAATAAATTAATAAATTTAATAATTAACCTGGGCAAATTAATGTAACCTATTAGCCATAAATATATTACAATAATTAATAATATAATTAAAATTAAAATTAAAAGTTATTGGAGAATAATAATAATATTATGAATAACCGAGGATGATAATAATAATAATTTATTTATTTATTTATTTATTATATTAATTTAAATCACTTTTAATAAATAATTTAATAAGTAATCATAGGTTAATTAATGTAACTTATCAACCACAAACGTAATACCATAATTAAAAATATTATTATAAAATCTAAATAATATCTATCAAATAATAAATTTGAAAAAAAAATCAATATTAAGATTAATTTTAATATTTATAATTAATTAATAATACTCCAATATTATTACATAGTTTAGCCTAAGAATTTGTAAGTTAGCATGTGTAATTTATTAGACATAGGTATATTAACATAATTAATAACAATATAGTAATATTAAAATAATAATTATTGAAGAATAAAATGATATTACTATTTATAATAATAATAGTTAAGTCATTAATAAGTAATATTATTAATAATTATAAATATAATTAATATTTTTAAAAATCATTACATGTGATTAACTATAATGATAATAATATAATTTAGAAAATTGGGTTAAATTAATTTTGATTAAATTAATCACATGGCTAAATAATTTTGGACAAAATAACTTTTGGTTAAATTAACTGTGGCTAAATTAATTACAAGATTAAATTAATGATGGATTAACTAATTTTTTTTTAAAAAATAAAAAGTTAAATTTAAAATAATAAATTAATTTTGGGTCAAGTAACCATAATTAAATTAACTATAAGATTAAATTTACTAATTAATTTAGCCATGTTTAATTTAGTCATGTTAATTTAACCATTATTAACTCAATTTAACCTTTTAGCTAATTTGGTTTTTTTATTTAATTTAACCATAGTTAGTTTAACAAAAATTAATTTAGCCAAAGTTAGTTTAACCTTGATTAATGTGAATTTAACCTAGGTTTAACTAATGTTTTGCCTTGGGTAACATTAGTTAATATGAGTTTAATCTTAGTATTAAGTTATAAAATTATTATATATAACCTAAGTATATATATTTAATATATTACTGTTGGTATGTATTAATTTAGGTCATGATTTTTATGACACGTGTCCATTTTATACACTATTAATTGCATGGTGGTTGCACACACAAGCAATGTAGTTACAAATGACATTTAGTTACACGCAATTGCATATTGACTGGTTACAAACAATAGGATTTCTACTAGTGTTAGCATATTATTGGCAATGGCAAAAGACATTAGTGGTCTTCATTCTTTTGTCGTAGGCAAAATGTTTTTTTGATTTTTTAGTTGTTCCATTGTTTTTCCACTTTGGGGGCCATTTTAAGAGCATCTATCTCCCCATTAGTTTGGAGTATTGACCTTTGGAGGTTATGAGGCCATCTTTTTGGCATCTGAACCCTCTTCAACCTACACCCTGATAGGCCGTGATGTAGGTCAATGTCAAAAATGTTTTTAATATTGTTTATTGAACTATTTTTTTAAAAAAGTTATGTGATGTTGAAGGTTTTTGACAAACATTGTCTGCTTTACCAAGTTGTTTTATGGTGTTCATTCTTCTTTTTACTATTAGCATGGGTGGTATGTGGAAAGGGTCACCATTATTTAATCATCTTCAGGCACAAGGTAGGGTGATCCCTTAGGAGGTCCATTATTAAACTCTCCTAAAGACCATCGCTCAAGCCCCAAGTTGTTTCTTTCCATCCTTAGTGGACAATACTCACATCATGGGGCTTATGAGTGAGATTACCCACACCTTTGACCACCTTCTGACCCAATTAGTCCTAGTTGGGCTTAAGGTCAAAGTGTCAAAATGCAAGCTTTGGAATCTATTAGGGATTTATCCCAGCATAGAAATTCTTCAAGGTTGCACTTTGGTCACAAATGGCTTACGCATTTTGGGTGTGTTAGTGAGTTTTTAGGACTTGACCATGTATTTTTTGGATGAGGTTTTATTTCAAGACATGGCGCATATTGATGATTTCCTTTCTTGAGAGACGCCTAGGTTGTTTTGGACATTTTGTCCTCATGTGTAGTTCATGTCCTTTTTATCTCACATAGACAATATTTCCTTCTTCTTCCTTCTTATTTCTTTTGGCAAATTTTGACAGGAAAATTATGTAGGTATGTGGGGACATTATGGGTTTAAAATTGTGGGATTTTTTTAGGGCCCCTTAGCAAGGTGTCAAGTTCAATTGTTGATATCTTTTTGTGGTATAGGCCTTTTTTCTTTGGAGAATTGTGCCCAATACTTTTGTAAGAGTTGGGTTTTAGTGGCCTTGTTTTTGTCTCTAGGTTTCAAATTTTCAATAGACTCGTTTTGGAGGAGTATGTTTTTCAAGTTGAAGGGGGCCCACACTGGGTTTAACCATGTTTACGTGTAGCACACGATGGCCTTCTTTTTGTAGCTAGGGATATGCATCCTTCTTTTGAAAGTTTAGTGGTTACTGGAGCCTCATATTTACAAACTTCTTTGATGGACATCCACCACGACACATTCTTTATCTTGGAGGATGATTCCATTTCCTCAACATTTAAAGCTCACATTCATTTTTGTTTAGGCAAGGGGGCATGGCTATGCTTGATTACAAGGCCATCTATCTATTCGTTTCGCATCACGTACTCTATTTTTCATTTCAACATTGCATTGTTGTCTCAATTTGATCCAGCCCTTAGCATCTAATCTCCTCATGTGTGAATGTGGACACATGTTGGGTGTATTTGGCGCGCATTTAATTCGTTGCTTATTTGGAGGTGAACAAATAACCACACATGATGCCATTTGATATATCATGTATGTTTTCGCTTAAGAAAATGGGCATGTTGTATGGAGAGAATAGTGGTATGCCCTTATGTCAAGAGTTTCATTATAAACCAATTTCTACATGACTCAAGAGGACCAGGTTTTCATTGTCAATGTGGTGGTTATTGATTCAATGCGGGAGACGGTGGCTTCAAGTGTCATTAATCGACTAGTAGGTGTAGTTGTAGAACTTAACGCCATTGTTAAGATCCACAAGTATAAAGGGTTTCATAAAAGGGCACCATTTTATTCTAATTGCCATAGAGGTGCATGACACACCCAAGCATGATATGGATCGTTTCATCAGGGAATGTGCCCATCTTTTTCTAGAATACATGATAGGGAGGTTATTTATCCTTGTCTTTTTGCATTCAATTTTTCAGGCAACGTGTTAGTATTGCTCTTCAATGTGCTTTAGCCTCTGTCATAAAGAGGAAAATTGCATTAATAGGTGTTTGTTCTAGACCTCCCATTATTATTAAATTTCACAATTTGCATGCAAAAGACATTAGAGGGCCTATGGGTGAGGTAACTTCCTACCACGAGAGGGATTAACCTTCTCCCTTTTTTTGGTTCTTACGAGTTGTTCGTTTTTTGGCCTTCCCTTTTTGTTTCCTTTGTGATGGTTCCTACCATTAATCTTTTATTTGATTTTTGTGGGGATTTTGTCGTAATTACTTAGATGACAATTAAATCTAGTCATGGTCATGCAATGATACACAAATGTTTGATACCCTTTTGATAGGGTAACTTTGTTGGGATAAATTCTTGGTAAGATGCAAAGTTACTGATGCACTCCCAAGTCCCGGGTTGAACCCACTTGAGGGTCCAACTATGTTGAGTTACGGAAAGTTGGGACTTGAAGGGCGTTCTCGACTTCCAGCACTAAAAAGGGGTAGAGGGGCATGCTAAAAGTCTCGGGATTAGACTAGGAAGAGGAACTAGATTATCAAGCTCAAATCTGCATCTAAAACCAACCACAAGAGGGTTAGTTAGCATTCGGGAACACCCTTGGGTGTTGGGACAAGTCACGGGCACTTTTACACACAAGACTCACCACGGCCCGAACTCGGGGGAAGCCACCACCTTCCCCCATATAGTATATTCTGCAGCTCTCTACCAAGGCTACATCCAAATGGCTCTTTTTCTCAGGACTCCCAAGTTGGAGTCCCGAAACTATCCTGGGTTGAAGTCCCGGGACTTTGGATGGTCATAGCTCCTTGCCCGAACTTGAATCGGGACGAGCTCTAAACCAAAGTTGTAGCTCTCATCGAGAGTTTTTCAACGCCATGTCACATTCCTTGAGGTGACGTCGGGAAGAAGTCGATTCCCGACTTTTAGTGATCGGGAGTCAAACTGCCAGTTTGACTCCCAGCCCTTCTTTTGCCCATAACTTGAGCTGAAAATGTCCAAATGCGCAATGCGAAGCCATTTTGGACATCTACGATTCAAGAGCTTTCCATTGATATAAAGAACGCACTAAGGAGAGGATATTTGACCCCTCAAATTGTCTTTTGAATTTTCGGGAGTCCCGGAGGACTCCATTTTCCCACTTTTGGGAGTGTGGGTTGCATTCTCTCACTTAGCCCCAAAGTGAGGTTGCGACAGTTACCCATGAATTTCCCCAAATAGCCAAATTGTTTTTTTATTTTTTCCCCATCCATTGTCACTTGTTTGAGATTTTTGAATAAGGTAGACCCATGTTGTGAACATCGGGCATCAAAACCTCAAGATCATTTTATGCTTGGGGTCTTAAAATAAAGGAAAAACTACATCACCTAAAAAAAAGACTTATTGATTGAATGGATGACAATATTTGTTAGCATTACATTCATCCAATTCTCTCTGAAGAAAATTCACTTGGGTTGGTTGAAACTGAATGAATCATGGATGTTGTTTCAGGCCTTTTGTCATCCATGAGGTATTGATTGTGGCGTACATAATTGGTTGAACCTCCAAATGTTCAACCCATTCTAATTGCTATTGGAAGGCTATAAGTTACTTCATCCAAAGTACAGTGTGCAGGCCATTTTGCTTGTGCAAAGGTAAACCACATTAACTAAAAGAGTTGTTGACTGAACGGATGACTTCGTCCCTTAGCATTATGTTCATCCAATTCTCTTTGGAGAACACCGGGGTTAGTTCAACCTGAATCATGGATGCAGTTTCAGGCCTTTTGTCATCCATGAAGTATCAATGGCGCAATAGATAATCGGAACTCCTGTTGGAGTGCAGTTGGAGCTTCACGCCGCAGCAGCAGCGGAATAAGGAGAAGAAGAAGAGGCTCTTTTTTCCTCCTTGCCTCCCGGATGCTCTCGTGGGCATTTGGCATTCGATTTTTGCAAGGTCGTAAGTAGTACATCAGCAGCAGCAGGAGGAATTGAAGTTGAAATGCCTGTTTTGCAGCAGCAGAAGATGCAGATTGGCAATGGCAACGTGGGTAAAGCTCTTGAAAGTATCCGCACTCTCGCCAAGATATTGGATCACTTCGACATCTTGACCCTCTCGCAGGTAGTGAGCTCAGCATTTTTACCGCAGCTCAGTTTCTGGGAGTGTTTTTCTGGCGACTTGATAGATCCTGATTTTTATTTTAAAAAAGAATTAGGGTTTTTTCTTTCTTTCTTCTTTGCACATAGAATTCACTGTGTCATGAAGGTAGGGTTTGAAAGAAAGGAGAGCCTTTTGTTGGTGTTTAGGGTTTAGGGCTTAGAGGGGCGGGAAGAAGATGTGGAAACAGTCTTGAGGTGATACGGTCCTTGGAGGACCATCTGGTGTGGTATTTTGATGAAGCCATTTTTGGATCATCACGTCGGTTTCGAGATCACGAAGGTTTAGGATCAGTAATTAGGGTAAGATGCCCTAGGAGGATCTGGTGGCATTTTGATGAACCCTTTTGAGGTATCTGTGATTCTGATCAGTCTCTGTGTTATTCTGCTTCCTAGGGAACATCTTTGATGTTCAATTGTGGGGTTTTTGGGGTGTTTGAGTACAGGAATCCCAGAATCCTGCCAAAGATCTGTTAGATGATGAGCATGTTGCCGATCTCATTTGTTACAGATTGGCTGAGTCCACTTCTGGAAGGGTAAGTGAGCAGTTTCCCTACCCCTATTTTTGCAGGAGACAGAAACCCTAGATGGAACTCAGGATCACTACATGAAGGGAATGGGGGCTAGGGGAAAACCTTCCTCCAAGACCTAACATAATTAAGAGACTGGATGTTTGTTCTTGTAGTCCTGCAAGTTTTTGCACAATGCTGCCATCCTTGTCCTCCTCACTCTCTTGAAATACTGGGCTGCTTGAGTGGATGGAATTTGATACTCTAATATCTCTACTCTGTGGTGAGTACAGCATGAAAATTGATGGATATCTCAATGAGTGTGAGTGGCATGTTGTGATATGTTTACGGGGGTTTAGAGCCAATGCCATCTGCCTGCACCTTCATTGAAACAGATCATTAGTACACTTTCATGCAAAGATAGAATCTGTGATGATATTGCTAGTGCTATCATAGAGTCAACCCTTGTAGCAAATAAGTCACAATACCAGCAGATGAACCTTCACTGACCATGACACTTCTATTCTGCCCCTGCCTGCTACTCCTGTCCTTCTTTACGAAACTTTGATGGAGGATAACAAAGCATAGTAACCAACTGGAGCAACTATAGTCAACTGTGACCAACATTGCATTGCTTTGAAAATGGAATACAGGGCAATGATGAGATGTGTCAATGGTTATTTGACACATACCAAACAGAGGACATGGAATTACAAGCAGTTGTTTTGCGATTCATACCTACTCTGTGTGGTCTCTACTTGCCCCATGCTGTGAGCTGTCCTGACGAGCCCCTTGCAGGTATTTCTATGTAAGTGTCTGTTTGCTGGTTTTATCTTCCCTACTCCTCTGCTTCTGTTGGAGTTACAGTGCTTCCCAATCTACAGCCAAACCTGTTGATGAAATGTCATGCATTCCATGGTCAAGTGCCTTTCAACTTCTGTGTCCCCTCTGATGTGATTCTATTTAGTAAAGAAACTGTGATTGGGCAGGATTTGAGGCAGTTTTGCTAGCATTATATGCAACAGAGCTCAGAGCTCGAAATGGAGCACCACTTCTTATCAACATTCCGAGTCTTTCACAACCTAGTCCCTACCATACTCCCCACAAAACTTCCCGCTCTTCTGCCCAGCTGGTATATTCGTGGACCCTGATATTTGCCCAAGTATTTTGAACTTCAATCTTAGTACCTTATTGTATGTGCTTTGCATTCTGAAATGCAGAATTGGAGATCACATGGTACGCTATAAAATTTGCTTGTTTATGCCTGTACAGCAGCAAGTGGGAGAAGTGTCATCAGCCTTGGAGCCCCAAGTTGCCATAAAGAGTACAAAACGGGCATCAATTGTAGGAGTTGCACTGGAGCTATTTTGGAGGAGGATTGTGGTGATGCCTTTGAAAGCAAAGCTTGACCTCTGTCACTATGCCAAAGTGTAGGTTCCTCTTGATTATCCACTGGATTGCAAGAGATTGAATAGACATCTCTAATATGTTTTGTGCAACTTATTTCTTCTGCACTTTTGACATTGACCAGTCCCACTGTTTCCTTTCCTTAATCCTCCCAGCTGCTGCTGATGGGAATTTTGGGGACAGCTGGGCAGTCCAGGGATGCTCTTGGGTGAATGATGTGGATGCCATATCCAAGCTTGCAATCCTGCCTTCCCAGTCAATAAGCACAAGTCAGCCAGAGGGTGACCATGTGGCTCCAAAGCAGGGGATAACACTGGCTGTAGGGAAGCCACTAGCTGTAGATGAGCAGTCTGTACAGCATTCTCCTGCTGCAAGTTCACGAACTCGTGGGAAGTCATTGGAGAAACAATTTTCAGGTATGTCTTTATTCTTTGTTTCCACATCTGCTCTCTTTCTTACCTGCCCATTAATCTGAACAACTGATGTTTTATGGGTCAACAATTCTTTTGTCAGAGAATGCATGGACAAGCTTAACTTTATTTTGTGGTTGAACCAGAGGTTGCTTGACAAATCTCAAGCTGCCAACGTTGCATTTATTTGGTTTTGGAAGGTTGTGGCTCAAGAAACCTGTATAGCTCAGAAGGTGGTTAATCTGTCTTATTGCAAAGGCTGTTCTTGTTTCAAATGTGGAGAAAACCTCTTTTCCTTCCAGGAATGAGGAAAAGAAACAAGAGGAAACAAGTTGTAGAAGCATGTATGGAAGCTCTATGGAAGCTCTTGTTGCCACAAGGAGTACACTGATTCTTTTGCTTAGGATCTAGTTTCTGAGTTGGGAAGCTTTGAAAGGGCCATAGCTGGAAGTGTGCTGAGTGGTTGGTATTCTAAATTTGTAGAATCTGCCACATATGCCATAAATGGATACAGCCTATTTACTGACTAGAGGACTAGAAACACAATTTGAATGTCACCTGACCTTCACCTTCACTTGAAAAAGAAGCTGACAATGATCCTGGTATGGAGAAATTGACAATATCTTGATGTTCCAGAAAATTCCAATCTGAAAAGCTCCAAGAAAGAGAAGAAAGTTGACAGCAGAAGCCACAAAGTACAGTTCCCTGGCTAGGATTTATACTCATGTGGTGGATTGTTTTGATGTGATGTTTGGATCAGCAGGAGTTGTGGTGTCCACTCCTGACTCACCAACAGCTGCTAATTACCATGAAGTTGGAGAATTTCATTACCCAGATGACCAACTGGATGCTCCCAGAGTAACTCTGGACCAAGATATTCTACGACCTATTTTCAAGGTGCTTGGCCATTGCCTCATGGGACCCACAAGCTCCCCAGAATTGAGGGCGGCAGCAGTAGATGCTGCCCGTGCACTTTATGTGCGTGCAAGTCATGCTTTGAATCCAGAGGCAATTCTGGCGTCACGGAGCCTGCTGAGGTTGCATGCAGCTGCACTTATCAGCTCCCGCTAGGGCTTCATCTACGCCATTGAGATATCACAAGAGTGAAGCTTCAGCATTTTGACATCGAGTTTAGAAGACCTGCAGGGGCAACTAATGTGCTATGCAAGAAGCATCCTGTATGGGCTCTTTCTGCCAAAGTGGGAATGCTTTACCCATTCTACAGGAACATTGCAATGAACCTTCAGACTTCCTAATGTTCTGCATTTCAAAATTTCAAACTTTGGTCAGTCTCCACCCTGCAGTGTTCCAGACATGGAAAGCAATGGCATTATCACTCCATACTATACAAGATTATGTTTATTGTCTGCAATGATGAATGTATGTCAGGTGTTCACTGGAACACAAATCTTGCGGACTCAGCAGGTTGTCGAATATTGAGGGCAGGTGCCATGTGAGGTTCCAAATTCCTTTTTTCATATTCTTTTCTTTTAAAAATACCAGGTAATGAATTTCTTATCTACATTTTAGTGATCAATTTCCAGTATGACTCATGTACTCCTTGCATTGTGTCTATGTTTCTTGTTATGTTTTGGTCTTCTATGTTTTCATTTGTCTGAGTTATTGTGCTTGTGACTAAGATTTCTTACATCCATCATGAGAGTTACTTAGATAACGATAACTCTGTTTTCAATGACTAAGATTTCTTAAACCCATCCTGAAAGTTCATTAGATCATGTTAATTCTATTTCCAATAAAGATGTTTGTTGGTCTATTAAAATTCTGTTAATTCTACTAAAAATGTGGTGTGAGTGTTAGGGACGCATTGGAATGAATAATAGGAATGGATCTTAAATTGGAATTGCTAAAGAATTAATACAATAAGTTAAGTTCAAAAAGGAAAAGTAAGACCACTAGTGATTTTTAGAAATTTGGCTCTTTCAACTTAGATTTCATTACATTGATGACTCCCATAAGTTAGTGACATGTTTGAAAGTTCACCACAAACAAATGAATTATGTGGAATGGTGATTCCTTGTGATTGATGGTAGGATATATTTGCCTTCAGCTTTTACTTAAACATGATACATTGGTAGTTCAAGGTACTCAACAACACAATAAGGAGAGGCAAAACGCGGAATTGCTAGTCATATGAATGGTGGTCTTTGACAAGCTTGGAAGGACGATTGGCATTGTATCGAATATTAGAGGTAGACCAGCCCCACGACATCCATTAGGTAGCTTGTTGGAAAGTAGCTCATTGATTCCTTAATTAAGGTGTTCACAAGTCGTATAAGTTCACATAACAATTTTTTTGTACGATGCATGATACATTTAAAAAACTCAAGCACATTTGCAAAAACAAAATAACAAGAACCATAAAATTTTAGAATATTTGAAATGTTTCATAGCTTTGATTTGAGCCGCAGAACCTTTGCTTGTGCATAGCACCTTGACCTCCTTGACAACTCTATTGTAAACCTCTTGAAACTAGGACAAGTTTCCCAATGACCGACTCTAGGTGATTCCATAATAGTGGTGTTGACCACATTGTGTGAGCAAGTACTCAACATTTGGTGCATTGGGATTTCAACTCATAGGTGACCTACCATTGACAAACATCGTGTTTGCATGTTAACAAATCCTTAAATTGTTTGATGACCTCAATACATAAATGGTGTTAGGATGAGTATAAAGGGCATAAAGTTGAAGATGGTTGAATTTAATTGCAACCACATGTCCCTATGAAAATTTAATTACAACATGCAAAATTTCTTGCAAAAGGAGCAAGCCAACAAGTGCACATAAATCTTGCACTACAAGTTGAAGTTTGCTTTCACCAAATGATTTTTGGTGATATATTTTGCTAGTTCGACAATAAAGATCTATATTAAGAAATGATTTTTGTGTCAAAAGACAATGTATCCACTTAATCTTCATGTTTATAAGGATTTTATTACTCTTATTGTGCATTGTGCAATAATTGAACCAATTTGATAATTTCAATTTGTCTTTTTAGATTATAAGAGAAAAATATATAGAACAACTTAAACAAGCACTCAATTCTTGAAATCGAAGGCATATGTGACATGCTTTAAACAACGAGATTAGTACAACAGTTCATGCAATGGAATGGTTCAATATATGGATTCCTTCCATATAATGAGTTAAAAAATCATCTTTGATTTGTGTTGTTATTATTTTTATTCCCTATCATACCAAAGATAGGGTAAAATATCCCATGAGCCATCACTTAAGGGTTAAGTGACCTAGGGTTTAGTAACTATGCATTTTTTTATCAATGGTTTTCAAAGAACTTAGGTGAAGCATTAGTCTAAGCACTAGTGACCATTTACAAAATTCAATTCTAATTAAAAATTCGATAATTTTGACACCTTGGCCTCATTGTTTGAAAATAACTAGATAGAAGACTTGATGCTCCTATCTTTATGCAATTTACAACCTATGACCAAACGCATTAAATTCTATGTAAGGATACCATTCATCTTATGAACACAAAATTAATTTAACTTAAAATAGGTTTAAACATTCTTTTATTGCCATTCAGATTTGAAAATTATTACAAGAAGGAAAAAATCTCAAAAAATTTGCAAGGCTAGTTATACAATGATGGGTGTGTTTAGGGTTTTGAAATAAATTTTTTTTTGAACAACATATTTAAAACACTAAAATAGATTATTGATGTGGTGCCACATGGGGCAATTTTGTGACACCCTACGTCTCCCCCAAACATCTCCCCCAAATCTCAAAAAGGGACGTTCAAGTGATGGTAGCTGCATTTCTATGCTTGAATCCTCTCTTTCCCTATTTGTGTTTATTTTACCTTAACACTTTTGTGTTGCTTGTGGTTGCAAGAACTCCATAATCGCCATGGTTTAACTTTTGTACCATTATTTTTCATCTTTTTTTTTGCTTACTTCCCTCTAGTGTAGCGTATTTTGTTGTATAGTCATTTCACCATCGCTACCAAAAGTGTTGGAGCTCCTTGAGTTTATAGCATTGGGACAAGCCAAGAAGGTTCAAAAATGACATTGTTTTGGGTGTGTTTGTTTATGGGCAACAACAAACACAAAATGCATTGCCATCACAAGAAGTTTGACAATAATCGGGAAGGCATGAACCTTCTCGGCTCCTCTTTCTTTCCCCCTATTTGTGTGTTTTTGTTTTTGCCTATCTATCCATCTGTCTTGCCATCGCCAGCGAACTCATGTTGTTGTAAGAACAAAGGCAAAATGTGAAGGTTGGTAACAATTAGGAAGGTTGGAGCTGTCCCAACTCTTCTTTCTTTTCCCCTTGTTTGTTTTGTTGTTGCCATCACGATGTTTGTGTTGTGTTGTAGGAATGAAGGTGAAAGGTTCATGTTGACAACAATTAGGAGCATGTTGGGAGAGCACAAGTTCTCTTGGCTTTTTTTGTGCATCTTTGGTATATTTGGTTACATGTCTATCTACACACATGTCGCCATCACCATTGTTCTGCAATTAGGAAGGCCCAAGTTCTTTTGGATCTTTTTTTGCATTCCCAATTTATTTGTCCGTGTGTCTATCGTCATCGCCATTGTTCTATAATCAAGAGGGCCCAAAATTTCTTGTTTTTTTTTGTTCATTTTTGTGTTGTTGTTGCCATGTTTCTAATGTTGATCATTCATCGATCAACATGCCAATGCTTTGTCCCCCATTAACATCTCATTGTGGATGTTGTCATTTAGGTACGAAGGTGCATCATGTAAAAGTCAACAACATTCAAGAGGGCCTAAGCTTCACAATAGTTGGGAACACCCAAACCCCATAACAGTTGAAAAGGCTTCAATGCACCTTTCATTATTTTTTGCCACCTTAAACCTCCATCATCAGATTCCTTTTGAATGCATGTTTTCTTTTTTATTTTCCATCTTTACCCTCTTTTGCCAGTCCTCTTGAATGCACCTTTGATTTATGATGTCAGCTTAAACCTCCTTTGTTAAAACCCTTTAAAGTGTACCTTCCATTTCCACTTTGTCCTAAACTTCCTTTGGCAAAATCTTCCAAAATGCACCTTTTATTTCCCTTCTATGACCCTAAACTTCCTTTGCCATAGTCTTCCAAATGCACCCTCCATTTCCACTTTGTCACCCTAAACTTTTTTTGTTAGAATCCTCTAGAATGCATCTTCCATTTCCATTTTGTGACCTTAAACCTCCTTTGCCACAATGCTCTAAAATGCATCTTCCATTTCCATTATATGGCCTTAAACTTCCTTTGTTATAATCTTTTAAAACGCATCCTCCATTTCCATTATATGATTTTAAACCTCCTTTACCATAGTCCTCTAGAGTGCACACTCCATTTCCACTTTGTCACCTTAAACCTCCTTTGCCATAATCCTCTAGAGTGCACCTTTCATTTCATTTTATCACCCTAAACCTTTTATGCTATAATTCTCTGTAATGCACTTTCCATTTCCACTCTATCACCTTAAACCTTCTCTATCATAGTCCTCCAAAATTCATCCTCCATTTCCACTTCATCACCCTAAACCTCTTTTGCCACAATCTTCTAGAGTGCACCTTCCATTTCCACTCTGTCACCTTAAACTTCTTCTACCACAATCCTCCAAAGTGCACCCTCCATTTCCACTTTGTCATTCTAAACCTCTTCTACCAAAATCCTTCTAAGTGCACCCTCCATTTCCTTTCTACCACCCTAGACCTATCAAAGTCCTTTTGAATTTGCCCAACCCCCCCCCCCCCTCTGCCACTCCTATATTAATTACACATACACTTTCATCACTATTCTCTTTTTATATCTTCCATTATAATA
>Ga0116227_10004896_pt1 | contig 28709 bp, 32 predicted proteins | sample S1TSphgellanicum_FD_89693 | JGI IMG/M metagenome (GOLD analysis project Ga0116227, IMG submission 89693) | Host-associated microbial communities from peat moss isolated from Minnesota, USA - S1T2_Fb - Sphagnum magellanicum MG | ecosystem: Host-associated > Plants > Peat moss > Unclassified...
ACTTAGTTAACTTGATATTTGTGTAACCACAACATCTTGCCCTCTGGATAAGGGAAGATTGCAAGCAAAGAAAAAAAATCAGTTATGTCCAGTGCATATCTAGTGAATAAAGCATCAATTGGGGTTTGGTAGATATTTATTGTATTCTTTGCCATAATATAAATATGTAAAAATTGAAATTTTACATTAAACAAGACACAAACTTAAATGATTTTTAGATTTTCATCTTGTTTTATTTTCCTATTAATGCTTTTAATTTTTTTAATTTTTTTCACTTTTGTGATGTTGCTCAAGTGATGATTGTCCATAAGTAAATTTCGCCAAATTTGGCAATATTCAAAATATGAAAATAGAACATCTGAAGCACCGTATCATATTGTAGGCAAGTGTGACAAGTTTTTTGTGATTATATTGAATTTTTTTAAAAACAGGGAATTATTGACAGAATATTCTCTCTTTTTAATATTTTCTGCAAAATGGTCAAATTTTGTTACCAAAAAAAGCACTGCTTTGGACAGTCTCAAAATAGATACCCTACTACCTTGGCAACTTAGACATTAATTAAATTATTCTCAGAAATGTTGATTTTTTTAATAAAAAAATTCAGATAAATTATATTTTTGAAAGAAGATATTGAATTTCAAGAATATTTAATTATGAAAATGAGACATTTTAAGTTAAATTATCATTTGACAATTATGTGTGGCAGCTGCCAAAGTATTAAGGTATGTTGTTATCTCCTCCTTTCAGTTGCTGATATGGGTTACAAGAGTAGAACTTAGGGCAACTGATATGAGATAAAGTGAGGAGCTATTGGGAACATGCTGGAGAACACATTAGGAACTTGGGGAACATGTTGGGAACCCATTGGGAACTTGATGGGAACAATAAAAATTCAAAACCCCAAATGCTCCATCAAAAGAAAATAAAAAGGATTCACCCATTTGCGATTTGTTATGATAAATCAAAGTTGACTCCTTTATTTATAATGAACTAGTGTGGGCCCCGTGCATAATGCACAGGTGTGTTATATACCCCCCCTCGGTCCTTCCCATTTTCCACTTCGGTTCTTTACCCCATCGACCCCCCCCCTCCTTCCCATTTTCCACTCCGGTTCTTTACCCCGTCCGGAGTCAGGGGAAGTTACTTTGTTCCTGTCCTTTAACTACTGCCCGTCCGGAGTCAGGGGAAGGAACTTTCTTCCTTTACTGTAACTGCTGCTGCGACTCTTGTTGCTGTAAATAGACGGATTTCATCCATCCGGCTGGATGACGGGACGGATGACGATTCGAGCGGCTTTCCTGTAAATAGACGGATTTCATCCATACGACTGGATGACGGGACGGATGACACATCGTCCCACCCTTCGACATATTTAGCTACTTTCCGTAGCCACTGTCCGTCCGGGAACTTCCTTCCTTTACATTATGTAATGTTGACTTCACTTCACCCATCCAAAATCATCAAGAACAGCCTTGTTGGATAGTTGAAGATTAAGTGCTTATGTTCACCAAGTTTCAACCTTTGCACCATAGCAGTGATTGGAACATCCAACCCCCAAATTATTAAGTCTAAATTGGATTCACAACATACCCCCTATACTTCCAACAATTATGTCTTTCCAAAACAAAGTTCAATGAGGTTGAATTTTGAATGAAGATGCTTTAAGTACTAATATAAATTTTTTTTAATTTCTAAATGAATCCATTGTTATAGTCAAGAGATCTTGAATTTAGAACAAAATATCCAAAGACTACACCTAAGTTGGATTCACAATAGACCCCCTTTACTTCCAACAATCATATCTCTTCAACATAAAGTTCAATGAGGTTGAAATTTTGTGTGAAAATGTTTTAAGTATTAATCTAACATAGTCTCAATTTCTAAACAAATCCATTTCTATAGTCATGAGATCTTGAATTTAGAACAAAATATCCATAGACTACATATAAGGAAGAGAAGACTTGTTCTATGCATAACATTCTCTCCTCCTTAATCTAACACCTTCTCTTTGCCAAAACTCCTCTCCAAATCATAAGTCCTTTTCCAAGATCAAGAGCAAAAACAAACCAAATCCAAGTTCAAATTGGAGTGTAAGACCAAGAATATGAGCCTCTCTCAAAACCCCTTTCCAAGAGCTTCCTTTCCTTGGCCAATGAAGATGAAGGGAAATCCTTATTTGCCAAGTCTCCACCAATCAACTATATATCTCCTTAGCTTTAAAAATCAATGAATTTGATGAAAAGATCTATCTATCCATTTCCCTTCCAATCATGGTGAGATGGAAACCCCCCATCCAATGGGGTTTAGAAACCCATCTTTTTCTCATCTTGAATGTAATCCTTGGGATGAAGTTTTTCCTTCATTCAAGTACAACCTTCCCTTTTCCATCTTAGATCATCCAAGGTAACTAACCCTTAGGATAGTTTTACCCAAGTACAAGGGATAAGGATGGTCCTTTTTATTTATTCACTAGGTCCATGTGGGGATTATTCATATTCTTTTAACTTAAATGTACTATTCACCCATCTAGTACATATTACTATTATCTCTAATATACTATTTATTTATGTGGTACATAGTCAAGTTAGGAGATAGGTTTCCTACCACTAGATTTCCATCACACACAATTTACCTTCCAACCTAGATTTTTTATCAATTTTGTCAATACTAGGCATTTTGCTTGGCTACCATTGTTGCGGTTGTCAAACCAAACCTTTTAACCTTAATCATAATTATATCTAAAGGAAAAATATTTCATGGAATAATTAATTTGTTAGCATGGCAAGTAATTTTGTAAGGAATGAATTTCGACCTACGCCACCTAATAACAAAGGCATGAATTGCCTCCTAATTTGAATCTAATGCAATTAGTTGAACCTAAAAAACTCGTTGGAAGAAGAACACACCCTCAACTAGAGTTTGAATGCATCACCAAATTGTGGCACCAGAGGATGGGTGCTAATGCACATTCCTTGTGTTGGTGCTTAAAGTTGAACTTGTTGTAAATGGCAAGCCAATTTTTTTGTATGAAAATGTCTACCAAGGGGATGAGGCCACTATTCTAGTGTCGTCCATAGAACCTAGATTAAGTCACTATCAATGGTTGTGTGGTCCATTGTTCTAGATTCCAACTGATTGTAAAGCAAAATTGTTCGTGCATACTATCCATCATATCTTGGGGTTTTTGCAAATAGAATGAATATTTGCTAGGCTATGGTCTAAGGACATGATGGTCATGGCATTGTATCCCTTGTAGGAATTTGTAATAACATGCAAAGAAGCTCATGTTACCTATCTATTTGTTTGAGCCTTCAATCCAACTACGATTTCATGTTTAACTCAGGGATCACAAAATAAACCTCTTTTTGAGTTCCCTTCAAGGCTTTTGCCATCTTGATGATGACCCAAAAAACTAACTATACCACTAATTCTCTCATTTTACATATCATGCCCAAAACATGCTTATGTCTTGACTTTTATGCTTCAACTAGATCATAGGCTTAAACCATTAGAACTCTACTTCAAAATGTTAACGTTAAAGGTTAATACCCATGAACATACACAATACTACAATGTTCAACCTTCAAGGTGAATGACCCATGTATTAATTAAATTCAACTTTACTGATCCAAGGTTTAACTAAGGTTGAGCAATGCAAACATGTATGAATTAACTTATTAACTTGAAGATGAAAATGATGGAACACCCTACACTTATACTACAATTAGAGCTATCCAACTTTTAAAATTAAATAATGAACAAAAGTTGAATTAACAAATTTTGATTAACTTGGGAAGTTTATATGGTTTAAAACTTTTTAAATGTAATCCTTACCTATCTTAAATTATTAATAATTTGAGAATAACCAATAATGAGGCCTTGGAAAATGATGGTGTTAAACAAGGGTTCATAATTTCATTTTCTTTTAATCTCAATGGCTACTTTCCATGTTGTAGGAAAGCCAAAATTTACCATCTTGGTTGTTGATTTTGGAGTTGTACAAGTGATTGAAAATGTCCTTTGTGCAATGTTTGCATTTTGGCAAGGATCTGTGCATGTTTCTAAGGATATTTATTACGCAAAAAATAATGTTGTTTTAAATTTTGTTTACCAAGTTTTAGATGTGAACTTTGGAGGGATGTTTTGGACTGTCACCAACGATAAGAACCGAATCGTTAACAAAAAATGTGTTTAACAATTTTCAAGATACTATTCTAACATTGGGCACAATTGCATTAGTGGCCAACATTGTTGCAAAAGGTGTCATGATGAAGGAAAAACCTAATGCAATTTCTCATGACTCAAAGTTTTCTGTCTCAATTGTGGAATCATTGTTTATCAACCTTTGTGGTTCTTCTGACAAAAATGGCCTTTCCTTTCCTAACATTGTTGTCCTTGTTTTTGTGAATTCACGAGCTGCTGAAAAGTAGCCTCTATGGATGGATGTGCCGTAAATGTCCGTTTTTTCCAACATTGTTGAATTGTTAAAGGCCATTCTCTAACCCCGCATGCTTGTTCTAAATTGAAATTCCTTGACTATGGTGCCATCATAATTGAGTTTGTGAATTGTCTTCCCACAAAATTCAATGGTGATATATTATTTGAGCTTTTTCATGTTCATCATCCATTGGGACATTTTGGACAATTGCAAGGTATGGATAGAAATACGATGGTCATGCTTGGTGTAAGTTGTAGACCAATAACTTCAAGAATTCACTTCGATTAGGCTTTAAAATGACGAAATGCCTTGGACATTTGTGTTGTTAAAATGATTCTTGTTTTCCACTTCAACATTTTTCTACGCGTAATGAAGTTACTTGGAATGGTGATTGTTCACAACTTCCGATGTCTAGGTAGCGTCTTGTGAAATCCCCAATCCTTACCATCAACTATAAGTTCTGTGATTTTTTGCCTACTTGTTTACAAACTTGCAGTTGCAAAATGTATTTTGTTGTTCATAAATTTCCAAATCTTTCAAAAGTTGTGATCCATTTGGGCACCCATGCCCATCCAGTTGCAAACGAAAAGTGTAGAGAATTCTTCCAGGAGATGAAGAACACAGTTGTTGATGAGGTCTATCGCACACTAATTGCTACAACTTTGGCTATTGCTTTGTCTATAAGTAAGACATTTCTTTTTTGTCACTTGTCCAACGAGGATGGAAAAGGTCCTTTGGAGCTTTTTGAAGGTGAAAAACTAGATCAAACGTTGTTAAAGTTCACCCCTTTGTGCTCCCTTGGCATAGGTAATGGAATTGCTTCACTAAAACATCATCCTGATTATTCGAACTTTGTTGATTATATCCTGAAATTGAAGGCAATATCTACTTATGATTATATTGAAAACAATTGTTTTCCTAGTCAACATGTTATGCAAAAGGTTTATTTGTTCAAAATGTCCGTTGATGGAAATACGTCCAAGTTTGATTTGGTCCGATGAATGCAACTGGGTGATGATCTGCAAAATGCATGGATGATATTCAATCATGTAAAGTGTGTTCAAGGATGGACGACCACGGCATGTCGTTTATGACCCAATTTATTATAAGGTTAGGACAATTGTGGTTTGTGACATGCAATCCGAAGACATGAAAGTTCAATGCATTTTGTGGAAGAAGCTAAATGCAATTGTTGAGAAGAAAGGGTTGGGTACATTTGTTTTCAAGGGGTTCATGGCAAATAGTGCGCAAGCAAACTAGAATGTTATTCATATTGTTTATGGGATTGGAGATCCTATAGTCAAGATGGTTGACAAAGAGTAGACGTGCGTTTTCCATTGGATTAAATCTCTTTCAAGACACACCAAGCAATTAATCACACTAGAGTTCCATGATTAACATAAAGCCTTTTCTTATGAATACAAAAAAACCATGTCCATGGACGAAGATAACCTTCAATATGCCACCATTCAATCTTCTAATACTTATTAAGAACTTCCAGCGAGGGTGCCATTCACAAATTCAAAAATTGGCTCAGCTTCTAACACTTTTGTGTGTGACAATGGGGAGGTTTCATGTTGGATTAAACTTTTCTTAAGTATTTTATTCAAATTTTATTTCCAATCTATTCGTTTTAAATTTTAACTTCATTCCTTTTATGTGCTTGTAGAAATTTTCTTTAGAGGAGGAAGTTGACATGCCGACTTATAACTAATATAAGATAGTCCATGACATTTGGTTCCAACAATTTGGCAAGAGGGGTACTTGCCTCTTTGTTACAGCCTTTGATGATTACATGCGAACATTTAAGCAATCTTCATTGTATTATGCCTTCTTACAAGGAAGTGCATCTAGGATTGGTCCAAACAAGAATGAATTGTGCTTGTGTAGGGCTTTAGCCCAATTAGTTCAAGGACCCAGTCCAAATTGTTGTTGTAGTTGCCAAACACACCTAAAGTTTTGGTCTTTCCGCTAGAATATTGCATTCAAAAGGTGAAGAAGTGTTTGGATCAACCAAATGCAAGGTGGACCTTCCACTTGGGTCAGAAACAAATTGACATTAACATGATCAAGTGAACTTTTTTCGTCCGAAAATGGCCAATGTAACAGCTCCGATCATCCAGTTGTTAGTTGTGGATGTGGCGGAGACTAGTAGCCATGCTTTTGTTACCACCCACAATGGTGCGGAAGTCCTTGAGTGCCTTTGTGGGGACAACATTTGGCAAATTGAATGTTGCCCTCCGAAATCAAACACTCGTTGCTTGGTGTTGCAAAAAGACACTGAGCACTATTGCAAAGCTAAAATCATTTCAAAACAAATAGATCGTGGTATTCTTGTTATGTGTTATGTTGGTTACTAGTTTATAGTCAAAAGTGTATCAATTGAGCTACATAAATTTTGGTTTTGTCATGATGACCTTATTTGTTGTGTGGGAAGGACAAGCATGAAATATGCACTTGATAGGCCAACCCTGCCTTCATTTTGGCCTATGCAAGTAGGGACAAATTTCACTCAAATTGAAGTGGTGGCATTGGAGGAGGTTGGTTTCTTACTTTCAAAGAAGTTAAGATGTCCCTTCGTTAATCAAGTTGAGGATGACATATTTGCACCCATATACTAATTGTTCACATGTGCCCCTTGGAATCTCTTTAGTGATGGTCCTTCTACCCATGTTTATAAGCCATTGGATCTAAATGTTTGGCCCAAATCAAGGAATGGGGAGAAGATTCATTGTCCCAACACATTCAAACTATCCATTATCTAAGAAAAGAAGTGGGAGGTGGGATGAACTTTTGAAGACACTATTAACTTCTTCAAACATTCCTCCTTCAAGATATGGACAAATTTACCACCTACTTTTAAGACCACCAAAAAACCGTAAGCAATATGAGGTAACAATTAGTGATTACTTGGCTTGTAGTTACATGGGTTTTTCCGTGTCCCTCAACTAGTAAGGGTCGTGGGTGCAATGTAAACATTTGTATTACACTTTGCAATATGCTATGTATTTTGGGATTAAAGAACCATTCATCCACTATCCATCCTAGAGTTGGAATGAGGTTCATAATTATTAGCACATGCCAAAATCTTGGAGGCAAAGTAAGTTGCAATGTCATTAAATAGTTGTTAAATAGGACTATTATGGGTTCTGTTGTTAGAGAATGCATTCTACTATAGAAATAAAAAAATCTTCAGCATGATGTGTGTAATGCATTATTCACTAATTTTTCAAGCATTTTCCCATTCCATAATTATGTGGACTTCCTACCCTTGACTTATTGAGTGATTTAACTTAACTTAACTTACACAAATTATTGTTTCACCCTTTTTCATTATAATGTAACTCCTTCGAGTTTCACCTTTGACAACCTTTTTCACAAATGAAATTTCACATGAAAATTATGTGAGTCCAATAATTTCCATTCGTCATAATTGTTTTGGAATTACTTTCATCCATACATTCAACTAGTCAAAATTTTCATCCAAAAAGTCAACTATTTCCAACTATCATCCAAAAGTTCATTCATGCTACACATTCATCCACATATTTCATCCATTTTGTAACTTTCATCCATGTACATGTGGTTTTTTCCTGGTGTAATTGTTTTGGAATTAGTTTCATCCATACATTTCAACTTGTTAAACCTTTCATCCAAACAATTTGTGTACTTAAAATTATCATCCAAAACATTCATTGTTGTTCAACTTTCATCCATGTACATGTGGAAAAAATATTTTCCATGTCATTCCTATGTGGCATAAAAATATTTAAGAATATTTTATCCTCGTCGAAATATTTCAAAATATATTCATTCCTACTTATAGACTCATGCTCACAAGCTCATGTTCACATGTTCACTTCACTTCGTAACGTTGTTGGAAGTTTTTGGATATTAGGGCTCAAGTTTTTGACAAGGGGCCAATTCAAAAAATAGTTAAGGTTTAAGGTTATCAAGTAGATTGTCAAGAGAAGTAAATTTGGTTCCCAAAACAAAATTTCCAACTATTATTTCTATTTCTTGTTTCAGTAGTGCAAGTGCATGCATTCATTTATGTGCACCCCTAAGTTATGATAGAACTACCAAAAGGGAAAACCCCTTTAAGTCACTTTCTTGGAGGTCTAGGTTCATGTCAAAACAAGATTTTCTTCATTTACATTGTGAAATTTTTGGACTTAAAACGAGTGCAAATCTCAAGCCATTTCTTTACATGAGACAAAAGAAAAACTCAAATAAACAAGAAGAGGACACATGCCATGCTAAAAAAAAGTTGAAGAACCAAGCAGAGTTAAGGTTGTGAGGAGGTTCTTGTAAAACATGACAACAATGATGGGAATGACAAGGGTGCACATGAGCAAAGAGAGACAATGTGAGATCTGATTGTTCTTGAAGGTGACAGTGAAAGCCAAAAATTCAAGGGCAATGGAAAGTGATACATTAAATCCTTGAATAAACCACTAAGCTTAAAAAACTAAAACCTTGTTGGAGAAAAAAAATCTATTGGGAATGATTCTAGGCAAAAAAACACAAACGTTGATTGTTTGGTTATGGGTTCAAATTTAGATCCTGTAAATAACTGATCCTGGGTTATGGTTTAAACCCAGTTGTTGAGTCATGGATTAGGTCAAGTTTAAGTTAACTTTACCTTTACTTAGAACTTTCTAGGTACTACCATGAGTTTCAAAGAACTACATAACATTACTAATATCCAACCCCACCTGAACTACCTCACAATTATTTGTGTACATTGTACACCTTTCATGTCTTATTTTATTGGCACTAGAAGCTCAGCTGTTCACAACTTTGGTTCTTTTTTTTTTCCCCTTTGTCTTTCTTCTCTGTTGCAGAAAGCTAAGTTCCCTGTGACTTTATTTTTTCATTTTTAGGTCATGACAATTCAACTTTGGGCAAACCCAATGGATACACTATGGTCATCTTAGTCCCTGTTAGGGTTTTGTCTATGGTCATGTTGGGTGCATGATACATCACCAAACAGAAAGAAAAAAGAGATTGTCTCATAACCTTTTGGTTTAATCCCAAGATAAAACTCTACCTATTTTGTAGGTTTAACTCAATGAATCACCATTAGTTCAATAAAGCAACATCTATGAGTTCCACCCTTAGAGATTCACTTGTAAACTCCTAAATAACAAACAACAGAATCAGACTCCCAAACACCCCCCCTTCCACTCCCAAAAAAAGAAAAAAATTATAATTCAATGCCTCCATATTGTCTCCTTAGCTCTCAAGATTTCTTTATCCTAACTATGTTCCTCCCAAATTTAGTCCCACACTATTTCCTACACTGATACCTCACTCCACAAGTGCGGGAACCCATATAGGCAAGTTATATATTTGAGTTGGGTTCAATGTAGACTAAACTGAACCAAATAACAAATTGAACCAAGCTCCACAGGGAAGTCTCCAAAACCTGAAGGTCTTATAAATTACAAAAACCATTCTCAAAACTGCACTGGAGGTTCCTTTCAAAATCAAGAAGTGGACAACAATGGTCCCTACTCCCTAAGAAGATATTACTAAGGATAACTTAGTGCTAAATGCCATTGCCTTCAAATGTCCACAAGTTGAAACCTCTATTGAGCTAGACAATGCTCAAATGTGAACCACTTGTGTAAATGTGGATCCAATGTTGTATCCTTCACATACTTTTGACTCAGAAGAAAACTGGTCAATCTTTCAAAGGTTAAAGCCAGCAATAACTTGAGAGGCATGTTGTAAACATCAGATAGGGACAAACTTCAACACTATTTTTGGGTAAATTTGACGGTAACAAAGTCTCAGTTATTTGCTAACTTTCTTGAGAGGGAGGCTTGAAGTAGGATCTTCAATTGGGCCAAAAGAGAAGGGAAAAACAAAATCATGAGCAAAGACTGCCAGAACTGCATGGGAGGAAGATGAATGCAGAGCTGAATGACTACAAGGAACAGAAGGATACACCTACAATTGCCCCTAAGTGCGTGTTCCAACATGTGGTTCAGTGGACTTAATGAGCTGGAATGCACCATAGGGGGCCATGAATAGGCCTCTCATTTTGATTATGTATTGGATTTATGAGAGCCACTAAGCTGGGCTGCTTCAGCAACAACCTAGTTTCATGAAGTCACATCCCAACCAAGCTCAAGCTCTCTAAATTCAATGTACAGCACATAACCGTAAACTCCTCTCATGTAGCTCTCTAAATTTGGATCAAGGAACATAATCAGAAATTCCTTCCATGTAGGTTAACTGACTTACATTTTTTCTTACATGTGAGTTGTCAGATTTCATTTGGAGGATGAATGTCTTGCTCTTGCTCTGGCCCCCATCATTCTGGAGTTCTGCTCCAAACCTTCTGTATTGCTGTCTCCAGTATCTGCAGTAACACTCACAATGTTGTCTCCACTCCTTCACCTGCACTATCTGGCCAGACTTCCTTGGAGCTGAACAGGCCAAGCTGAATCCCAACAGTTTACATTTGATGGGTATAACACTCACTAAGGACTCAATTTAAAGCTCCAATGGTAAAAATATTAACTCAGAGGGCTCAATCTATACAGCATCAATCGACCTTTCCATATCATGTATGCAGAAATACAACTAACAATTCTGTTGGACTCATTGTGATGAGTTACTCACTCTTCAACGACTTAACATCGTATCTGGATGCAAAAATGCAATTAGGGATACATTTTGGACTAATTGTGATAAGCAACTTGCACTTACCTGACTTACAAACATACCTGAATGCTTGTGCATCTCACTGCTTTTTGACTATCTGAAACACTGAGCTTACAACTTCAACACTTTCCTCTGAATTCATAACAACCTAAACTACTGATCGCCAAGGCAAGGCCAGCCAATAACATCAAATAGAAATCCTTAATGTCTCTGCAAGACAGGATGTAGCCCTGGAACCTGCCAAATGAGACACAACTGCATTCTCAAACTACTCCGGATGTTGTTGATGAATCAATGCAATTATGTACAAAACAAATCCCAACTACCTTGAGGTACAGTTCACCTGCCAAGTTGAACAGGCAGCCTAATATAACCAAGCTGTGTCAATGAGAAACTGAGGTTCCTGTCTTTCTCACCAGTCACTTGAGAAACCCTCAACTGGTTCAGTGATCCTGTGACAGCACTCCCAGTTGGTTCACAATCAGCACTGCAATGGCATAACTTTCATGCCATTGTCAAGAATTTCAGCTGCAATCACCAATACTAACCCACACCTAAGTACTGTACAATTTTGCCTGGCCATATGTACACATCTATTTCAGTAGATATGAAGAGGACCTATATCTCATGTCTAGACCCCCATTTTTATACTAACCCCCAAAACCTAGGACTCCTACAGTTCATCCTGATGGGCTCCACCAGATGCAGCTGCAGTGCACTGATGCTGGCGAGCAGTTACTGCATCAGCATAGCGGCGCAGACGGTGCCTGTCCATTGGAGAGAGCAACAGCGGGGGTTGGATAGGTAAATATGCTGACTCCACAACCAGGAAGTAAAGAAGTGATGCTGCCTTGGAATATGCCACAGCTGCATTTGAGGAATTGCCCATCAGCTCGTCCACCTAGCCAAACACTTTTCCCCTTGGTCAGATACATCCTGCAATGACTTTGTATCCATCTCCACAAGTACCACAAGACCCACACCATTCCATAAACATGGTCAAGAAAGGAGACTTACTGCCCCTGCTCTTGCCACTGCAAGTGCTGTTTGGAAGATGAGCTCCATTGCATCCGGCATTGCTGCACCAGCTGCCATCCAGACACCATTTCCCTTCCATTGTTTGGGTCATAAGGACCTTCTTATGCTGGTTTATAATCTACATGGAAATCACTCCCCCTGGACGCTCAAAGCCAAACATCCAAAATTCATTTCTACAACAAGAAATGCCTAAAGCCAATATTGTAGATTTCTTCTAGAACTCAGATATGGATTATTCACCCCAGAAGTAACACAGAGAGTATGTGAAAGCAAAGAGATGGAAGATGGAGTAACCATCAATGGTGCTGAGATGTAATGCCAGAAACTCAGCACGCTCAACAGCAGATGTAAATTCCCGCTCCATGAGAGAGCAAGCATTCACTGCTGAGACCTCATCACTGCCGACCTCACTCACACCAAAGTTCCTCCCACCTTCACCAACAGCCTCTGCCCAGGCCTGGCACACCCGCAGAGCTTCCTTCCATATGGCCAGGCAGACCAGTTGTATTGAGACTGATTCCAGAACATGCCTGGCCTCAAACTGCACCCTTTCACCACCATATATTAGTTCTCACTAGATGAAAAAAGGTTCATTCCTCCATTTCCCTTCGGAAAATATATGAGATTCAGGAAAAACTCCACAATAACACTTTGAATGCAAGCTTATGAGTGTCAATCACAAAGTATCAAATCATCGCCTTCACCATGAACAACAGCAATTAGGTGCCATAACTCCCCACTGAATTTATCAGCTTCCACAGTGGATGAATGTGAACACAATAATCTGCCCAAACTGTTGGGCAAAACATTATACAAAAATCTGTGTCCAGAGTTTCTGTTGCATTTCCAGGAGTTACAAGAAGACTCACTAATGATGTTGACTAGCAGTTGAGAGATATAGCTAATAAGAAAAGTAAGTAGTAGCATTATCCAGTACTATCCTTATTCAAGCTGCAACAAGATGGTGAGGGTAAGCTTCAATTCATTTTACCTTGCCCCTATTTAAGGAACCATCCAAGCACAAGGAATAGAGAGTTTTACAACAAGGTTAGTGATTGGGGCCTCCTGAACACATCCTTTAAGCACATCACTTGCAACTACTTTGGTGCAGTACATCCCTGGAAAACATATCTACCAGATCACAAAGAAAACTCACTGTAACACTGTAAAGATACCTGTCAGTTCCAGCAAAGGCAAAACTATCATCACAAATAGATAGCAATGACTAGCTGCCATGACTTCTGGCTGACTTCATCAACTCTTGACTGTAGGTGTAGACAAGTATATACTAATCTGCTTAATTTTGGGCAAACAAACATACAACAATCTGCCACATTCCCATGAGCAACTTTAAGACTCAGTCACGATGTTGGCTAGAACTCAAGAGACATAGCTTCTGAAATCAGAATGTACAGATCACATGACCCAACTAGTCACACATTAATTCACATGGGACCAAAATTAGCTGGGATGTGGCTGTGTGCATGGTGTGGCTGTGAATTAGCTGGGATGAAAGCACATGAGAGCATGGAAAACACCAAACCTTGTCATTGGCCACATCGCTGATGAGTTGGGCACATCGCTTCAAGGAGGAGAGACGGGTAGGTGGATGCAATGATGGCCCTTCTAAACGATCTCCAACAGAGTCCTGTGAGCTATGTGATGGGACTGAGGCATTGCTGCCCCCACTTCCAACCCCACCTCCTGATCCTGTTGTGGCCATATATGGACTATTTGCTATTTTTTGGGGAGACCCACCAGTCTCTTTTCCTGGATACTGACCAACACCAGATGCACTGAGTGACATCATCAGATTATCTGCTGTAACTACCACATACTCCCGTTCTAATGTCTCAATCGAGTCCACCAATGCTCCTGTCAAAAAAGTATACACTACATTCAGGGCAGGAATCACTTTCAGGCAACACAGACCTCCAAAGCAAAGATGTGATAGCCCTCCCAGTATCTCAAACACAAGAGAGGTCTACCTTTATTGCAAGATCCTGGCTGCCCACAGCCATAGAATATACTGCACAGCACTTTCTTCAAGTTCTGGAATTTTACCCTTTGATTTGTCGTCACAGTGGTCCCTGGAGGCAAGGCCAAGCCTGGAGGGAGGCGAGGTGCCAAGGGAAGTCCTGGACCTCCCTGTAGGAGGAAGCAGTAAGCTGCTGGATGGTGATGCTGAAAATAATGGTGGCTTTGACAATGATGCTGCACCATCTACAACACCTTGCTGCACATCATCCAGCAGAAATGGAAAGAACTCCTCCTGGGAGTTCTCACTTGCATCACCAGTAGCTGCAGAGTTGCTGCTTGTTGTCTGTAAATCATTGCTTCTCCCTGACTTGGGCCTGAAGTGAAAATTCAGGCCAGTCAGCAAGAATTTTGTGAGAGCCAGTTCTCTGTGGGTCACATACAAACATAAAGAAAAGAAAATGACACAGAACATGGTGTGCAGCTGACACAAATCAATTAGATGCAAAGAAGAAAAGACTTGCCTCAATGATTCCATGAAGCTGTGGCTGAAAAACTCCTCAAAAGATAAGCGTTCGACTGTCCAGCATCCACGCAATATCGCCAATCATCTCAACCCTCCTGGCCACTGATGACTCTGGACAAAGAGCAGTAAACTGAACTCTGACCTCCACTCTTTATTGCAAAATACCTGTGGAAACTACCGCTGGAACATGTGACCACTTATACCCAAGCAAAGCAGAAGTACCTGGATTTGGACGCAACAATTTGCGACACATGTCAATGCAGTCAGGATGTAGTTCAGCCATCAGAGGTTCTGGGAACTGCACCTCATTTGCTTTCATAATATTTTGCAAGAGCTGCATGTCAACAATGAGGATCATACACATGTTATAACCTCTGTCCTTACAAAGCTGTTTTGAGGAACCCAGACTAAAGATAAGTGATTAACTGTTCTAATAATGTTTCCACCCTACTGTCCCAAAACATTGTAGAGTAAGAGGAGACAAGTGCAAGCAATCAACATAAATGAAGATGCAGAAAGGAACATGGAAATTGACCACCTGAAGATGGTTGTTTCCACTGAATGGAGGACGGCCTGTCACCAACTGATACAAAATGGCTCCCACACTCCACAGATCTGCCTGAATCATCAATATTGACCCCATCACATCCCATGCCTTGAGACTGAACATGGCCATTTCCCTACTCAGCAAGGCATCAGCAGCTTCACCTACATGAACACAGGAATATAGAGGATACCTATCTATGAGATTGCAGAGAAAACTCCACAATAATACTTTGAAGGTAACTGTTCTGTCAGTTCAAGTCAAACAAAAACAAACACAATGAGAATGAGTGCAATCAGAACCTTATGAGTGTCACTCACAAAGTATCAGACCATCACCTCCATCATGGATGGCAGTGATTAGCTGCCATGACTCCCCACATCAGCCAATGAAGTCATGGCAGCTTGTGAGGATAAGCTTCATTTCATTCTAGTTTGCCCCTGTACTAATAGTTGGGGGTTTCTGCACCCTGAACATACCCTTTCATCACAACACTGGTGACTAGTTGGTTGCAGTACTTCTGCCTTTCATCACTGGAAAACATATATATGAGAGTGTAGAGAAAACTGATAACTCTCATGAGAATCAAGAAATCTCCATACTCATTATTAAGAAAGCCAGAACAAGGTTAAAAAATTTCCTTGAAGTCAAAGAAAGACTTCCAAATAAGGATTTTCAGAACCAGGAGGAAGGAACAACACAGAAGGGGCAAACTATAATGAAGAAACAATAAAAATGAGCAGTATGAACAAAAGTGACAGTCTGTTACTTGTCCAGGGAACATCAATAGTAACATGTATGGTAGCAACTTATCCATCACAACTTTTCCCACTGATTTCATCAGCCCCCTACAGTGTGTATAGGTCAGTGTATCCACTGATCTGTGTACTGAGTTTCTGTTGCAAGTTCGGAAGCAACAGGAAGACTCAGCCATGATACTGGCAAGCAACTAACAACATAACAACATAGACAGGGAAAAACAAAAATGCACGCACAGTAAGAAGAAAGGACATAGAATGGCAGATAAGAGGGGTAAACAAAAGAGGACCCGTTGCAGAGAAATGTGCCAGTTCCAGCCACACCAAAACTAACATGACAAGAAGAACTGTGATCATTATCTAACAAGTATCAATCACAAGGTATCACCCCATCATGAAGCAATACATGGAATGAAGGGAATACCTTTGCATCATATTTCTTTGACTGCAATATCTCAGGAGCCATGTATAATGGTGACCCACATAGAGTTTCTGCCATTCCCTGTGGCTGCAGTAACCTGACATCCGAGCCAGTCATTGTCAATCTCAAGTTATTGCTTGATGCCTAAAATGTGTGAAGTAATTGCAAAAGCAACATGCATGATGAGAGGCACCCTATGGCAAGTGCAAATGACACTGTCAATAATACATTCTTAGTGGTCCCACTGGAACAACTCTTTGTGTTGGATGATAACCTATTCAACAAAAGGAAAATCTTCATGAGAAGGTCCTATCAAAAGTACTACCTACACATTGCTAAGAAATGCCTACAGAAGCCTGTACTTATGTCCACAAGGAAATTGACAATGTGCTAGCAAAAGTCCTTGTAAAGACTGTGGGAGACACAAACCAACTATTGAAACAGGATGCATCAGGCAGCCTTCAGCACTCAATATTTTTATACCCTAAACTTTCCACTGGTTGCTACTCTGCCCCAATTGAGGAGAAAAGTGGACAGAACAACTCCCAACTAAAATCATTGTTGATAAGAAATGCATTTGGGGAAATGAACACTGGATTGAAAAGATGCAACAGTACTGACCTGGCAAACCCAAAATCTGCAATCTTCAGCACAGCAGTACTGTCATTGGTAGACAGAAGGAGATTCTGCACAAGTAGTGACTTTCCAAATTAGCAGCACAATTAAGAAATAGCAGGAAAGTTCAAGTCAGAGAAAGCAAGCACTTTCAGAAAAGATGGTAAAGTTGAGCTTGGCTTCATATGTATGAGTAAAAAGACAGTTTCTAGGTTCCAAGCAAGATCAGAGCTGGGCTGATGATATATGGAAAACACTCACCCCACACATGAATAGCCAATGACAAAATACTTTTTGCCCAGACCACATTAATTAACACACCTATTCTCACTTTCAGAAAAGAGGGAACAACAGATTGTAAAACCCAGAGCACCAACCTAACCTGAGGCTTGAGGTCTCGGTGTATTAAGTTGTTGTTGCGCAAAACCTGAAGCCCAGCTCCTGCACAGGTATGTAAGCCCAGCAAAGTAATTCATAATTGGGAACTACTTAAGGATGCCACTTCTATTGGAGAGAAAGATATTGAACAGACACCCAACCCAGGTCACATCAAATCACCTTGAGAGCATAGATCCAAACCTAACTTAAAACTATCCAGCTCAAAGTTAATCTCAGAGGAACAAAACATGTACTCCTCACAGCAAAACCTGTAGTTTGAGACTCCTTCTCACTCCATAGAATGAGCTCAAAATATGCATGGGGCAGGGCCAAAACATCTGCAGCTTTCTTTGCTAAGGTTAGAATAAATACCTAACTGTTGCATAAAGTGCCGGGCAGTTCCTTCAGAGACTTTGCCATACCGCTGGATGTATGCAGCCAAATCACCTCCAGCACAATACTCCAACACAAGGTATATCCGATTTGGAGCCTTGCAATTCCACCCCAGAGAGCCAACCCATGAATACCATACATACAAATAATTTAGCTTATTGAATTCTTGCAAAGCAGAAGACAGCACCCTATGACCTTTTATACAAGCACACTGCAAAAAGGAAGATGAAAACGATACAAGTGGAGATCAAAAGTGAGCTATGAACACCCCTAAGGGGTAGCACAGCATCCAACAAGTTAGTCTGTCTGACAAGTTAATTGGAACAGAAGAGCACAACAGTAGGAAGATATCTTCATAGGCATTGAGAACGGCACCATACTCATAGTTTTACATCAATGTGAATAGAACTCAATAGAACTGAGAGATGAACCAATAATAATATCACAGAGACTTCATATGAGACAACAAATCAGCAGACAAGCAAGCAAGAAAGAAAGAGAATACAAAAACAGAGAGAACTAACCCTGGAAAAAGAGAAAAAACTGAGGAGGAGTTTGGACAACAGCAAGAGTTGCATGCATGATCATTGACTTCCAACAGCAACATGCATGATGGTGACCAGCTACCCTAACATCCAAATAATAGCACAGCAGAAAAAAGGAGAAAAAAAGGGTAAAACCCTAAAAAGTACTAGAAACCCTAGTTCACATGATCACAGAACCCACAATGGAACTGACCCATCATCTCCTTGCAACTCTTTCATGTGTCCCAGTATGTATGAGCATGTTGCACACCATTACAGTGACAAAACTAGTTGCAGTTCAAGGCATTGGCACAGAAACTCTGGATTTCTGCATACCAACTAAACAATAAAAGCAGCATGCCTCTTCTAGAACCATATAGTGTACAAATAGCCTAAGAATGAAAATGGGCAAGGGACCAAAACTAAGGCGGTTAGATTGATACACATCTGCTCCAGGAAACAAACTCCAGGTGCACCAACCAATCAAGGGATTCCCATGAGTTCCTGGGACACAAGCTACAAAATTTCTATAGAAAACTGGCTTCAATTCTACAGCTTGCATCTGGGAAATAAGTTATTAACCCTGCAACCAGAAACCCACAGTCTCCAGGGAAAGAAACAGCCACCAAATCCCTCCCTCCCTGACCTTGCATGTGTACTGGCTGCTATCATTAAAAACTCCTACAAGCTCTAATTGATCCACACCCTGACACGACTCATCCTAAATTTTCCTTCCAAAGTTGCAAAGACCCCATGAGAAGAATGGAACCCTTTCTTCACATTAAAACAGTGCTCAAGATTGGCCTGAAGATATGAATTCATTCTTATATCGATCCTGCTCCTCCTGTTCCCTTGTTGGGACCAGTGACCTAAATTTATTGGAGATAGTGTTGTAATTGCAACAGAAAAAAAACAGATGCAAAAAGAGAAAGTTAGATGGAAGAAGATCCACACAACTTCAGAGCGTGTAAAGCTCCAAACCCTATTGGTTGGTTGGTTCCAAACAAGGAAGGAAGGAGGCCCAACAAAACCTACTGCTTACCTCAACAATATCATGAAGGCGGATGATGTTGGGATGGTCAGTCCGGCGCAAGATGGCAATCTCGGACCGCAAACTCTCCTGCAGTTTTTTATTCAGCCGCTCCGTGATGATCTCCTTGATGGCCAGGTGAAAATCGGGCTGCTGCTTATGATAGGCCTTCCACACCACGGCGAAGGAACCCGCCCCGATCTGCTGCGTCGCCACATAATCCCCGATCCCCCGTGGTCTCGCCATGATCATCCCACACCATACAGCCTCCCACTCTTTCTCGTCTTGTTCTTGTTCTTCTTGTTCTCTGTCTCTCGGTTGCTATTTCCTTCGTGCCACCTTCCCTTCTCGGACTCAATTACCTACCGCGTTTTTTTTGTTCCGGCGTTTGTTTTTCCTTTCCAATCTCAAAACCTGGTTTGCTTGCTGCTGCTGCTGCTACCGTGCACGGTGCGGATGACGCTTTGTTTATGCATTATTATGGAGGTGCAGTTGTGTGTATGCTTGCGAGCATTGGACGCCATGACCGACAAAGACAAAGGGCTTTTTCCGTCTCTCCTTTCTCTTGCTTTCTCTCGCCCCATGCGGCACACAAAGGCAAACCCCCCGACCCCTCGCCCCCATCACACCCCACCACGCTTTGTCCCTTTTTCCGGCTGTCTGTCTTTTGTGGCAGCAGCTTCCTTCGTTTGGCAGGCAGCGGCTATTTTGCGGCGCCGTAGAAACTCCGGCGGTGTCGCTACTTACCATCGAATCTACCGTCCATCGGTCAATCCTACCCGTCCGATTTTGCAGAACCATGACATGTCCTTCGTTCGTCACGTGTGCAATAAATTACCTAATCAGCACAAAGTGAATTTTGGCAATCGCTTCATCCGCGAATCCGGACCGTCTATTTAACCGTTGTAGTCTTTCTATGCCATCGGATCTCCATGTAGTCTTTCTACGCCACCATTACGTGTGATCTTGTCACCTCGGTCAGTACAAAAGTTTAAGTGGCGGAATCGGACAACCAGCCAATCTGAACCGTCGATTTGCGACGGTAAAAAAAACAAACACCCCGCCCCCAACGGGGAGTGCACCTTAGGTCTGAACCGTTTTTTTTTTAATTTCAATTTCAATCTGAACCGTCTGTTTTTCAAATCAAAGAAAAAAGAAAATTAATTCCTTTTTTTTCTTTTTTCTTTTTGCAATGGCTCAACCATTTACACAGTAGCCGAGTGATTTATTTTTTATTTTTTTATTTTTAAAAATTGGGGGGTTGGGGAAGAGGTGAACTATATGGTAGGTAAGGCCTTAGGGGAAGGGCATTACCAGAATACAGGGCCTCACATGCGAGCTGGAGCAGTGCGTCCCACTTGTGTGTGGGCCCTGGGGGCCTCCTGGACGGAAAGTTTTGCTACTTTTTTTTCAACAAACTGCACAAGTAATGTGCTAGAACCCTATTACACTTTGACCTTTTGTTCACTCAAGTAACTAAGAAAACCAATTCAAATCATCGAATCCAGCAATCCCATTGGCTTGAAACAAAAATTTCAAGCCTATACCTAACCCTGTCCTACCATTTCAATTGGCCCTCTAAGATTCTCACAAACTTCCCAAACCCTATTACACAGTTGGACTCCACACTCGCGCACATTATGAATGACAATAACTATGTGATCATATTATATTGTGTTGGGATGCGGGTGTTTGGGGAATGGAAATATATTCTTATTGTTTTTTTTTTTTTGGTTGTTGTTGTGGTGCAAATTGCAATATATTTGTGACACATTATAAATAGATTGTTCCAATTTGAGTCCAAATGTTTTATCACCTAAATATGTTATTGTGAAAAGTTTATAGGATTAAATTTTTTAGATGTTGCATGACATTTGCATATGTATATAATACATGTTCAACATAAATTATGTTAGTTATTAATTATATGGTACCATTTAGTAATGTTTTCATTGTGAATGTGTTTGAGTCATATCTAATCTATTAATTCGCTTAGTCTATCTATGACAGGGCGTTCTGCACACAAATAGACTAAGTCCCCACAGGCGTAATTGGAATTGTTTGCTATGGCGGCAATTCCAATGTTATTTTCTATGGCAGAACCGGCCCGGCCTCTGAATATACTAGATAGTTTAGATATAAACGAGGCCGCACCAAGCAAACCAAGGGAACAGCTTGCCTTTTTCTCCAAGCTCTCCCTTCGCCACCACCGCTCTTGCCATCGCTGGAGAATTTGTTTTATTTGATTCCTCATTTGCATTCTATGTCGCACACGTTAGATCTGCTTCTCCTCTTTCAATTGCATGTTGTGCAGATTTTTGGTAATAGCAAACGGTGGGTACAAAGAAAGAAGGGGGGTTGTATGTGCATTCTGTTAAAAATTCTCCACTGTTGACTGTTGAATTTATAACTGGTGATTATAACAGGCATGATGCTACTGTTAGCAGAGAGGAATGAAACACTCTCAATTATTTTAAATCTTAGTCATTTGGTAATAGCGAAGTGGGGTTTGGGTATCACACTGCATGATACAAAAACTGTGGGCTATTTTTTGAATTTAATATGGGAAATGGGGGCTACAGAAAGAGAAGAGTAATGTTTCCAGATGCTCAAATGCTTGGTTAATGTTTGGCTTGAGCAGGTACTATTCACATAGTTAGGACTACTTGGAGATATGTCAGAGTTACCATGCCATATATGAAACTGCAACAGTGAAGGAAGATCCATCTCAATGGATTCCTGTAAAATCCAACCCCTGACCTTTAGTTTTCATCTCAGTAGGCAGTGGTTCTTCCTTTTGCATGCTGACTGTTGAAGGGTTCTAGTGTGTTGTACCCCTGAAACTTATGGTTTCACAGTTGATCGTATAAATTATCCCAGTTTGTGATGACTTTGTGCTCATGAAACTTTTGGTTGGGCTGCACAAGTTCTGAGAAAGATTTGTTGCAACCAAGGGCCTTACTGAAGGTAATACACAACCAAAAATGAAAATGAAAAATTGTGCTTAACTCTTGAAAATGAAGGACCCAAAAACTGCAGACACCTCACGTAAGGGGGAGATATTACTAGAATATGGGCCTGTGCAAGGTGGTAGCCAACTGTTGACACAATTCCAGTAATGCCCATGCCCTTGTGCTCTACCTGGCATAAAGTCCATGATAGAAATTAATTTTCGCCGTTTTTGCAATTTGTTTATTCGTGCTTAGTTTAAGTTCAGGCGCTCTTTGATCAACTCCTACTACAATCTCTGAAATAAAGAAATCTTTAACTGCCAAGGATAGACACTTTCCAAAACGAAATTAGCCATGCAAAAAATGAAAAGTGCCTCCTCTGAGCAATGCCGAAAATTGTGCTTGGTAACGCCATCACGCCTGCTGCCATTTCCTTTGTCTACTTCCTCTTCCCCATTTTGAACATTTCAACAGAGTAAAGGAATGAGAAGAAGTAGGGGATTTGATCCGTGCTTCATCCTTGGTTTTAAGAATTCTTCGAGAATTTCTGTTTGGCACAACAATCTGAATTGTTCGGCTAATTCTTCCAAGGATGTTGTGTGATGAACGGAGAACAAGAAAATTGTGAAGAACAGCAACAAGAATCAATCACTCAATTGGTGACAGTCTCAAATGCAAATTCCCCAATTTGCTTTTCATAGCATGTTCATGTTGCTGACCGCCAGCGGAACTATCTGGACCACATGTCCACCGCAGCCCGACAACAGCAACGGGACCGCGACCGTAAGCAACACGCAGAGACCCATGCCCGCCTGACAGACCAGCAGCACCAGCAGCAGCGAGACCGCGACCGCGAGCGGCACCGACAGGCGCGGGGTTAACAAGATTTGCACGTATCAGCCTGCGTCCCCTTTTTAGAATTTGATGAGGCCAGTGTTCCGGTGCTTGACATAGGTGGTAGGACAGCTGAGTGCCAGTAGTGCCGAGCTATGATTTGGCCTAATGAGGCTTCCCGGGGACACGCAGACCTTTGCTGTGCTAAAGGCAGATCTTGCAACTGTGAGGCCCTCTTCCCCATTTCTCGTCTTCAACCATTGCGGGACCTGCTCACTTCTGAGCCTGCCCATGGTGCACGCCTCCCCCCTGCCATCGTATCTTTTTGCAAGCACATCCAGAAATACAATTCCTCCTTGCAAATGGCCTCCTCTAGCATTAACATTTAATCACCCGCAAATGGGGTTAGTATGATTGCCATAAGGGGCATTGTGCATCATTTGCTGGGGCCGTTGGCACCTCCTCAAGGAAGCCCCCATCAATTTACCCAGCTGTATATCATAAACAATGCGGATGATCAGGCTGCTACCTGTTTTGCTGCTCTCGGTGAGGGCAACATAGACCTGGACCATTGCACTTTACAAGAGCTGCAGCAAATGTTTTTGGGGAGTAATGTCTATGTTCAACGCTTTGTGCAGGCCATGGATTTGCCCCCTCAAGACCTAGCTAACTATGAAATTATCATTTGTGTTGATGGTAGCGTTGACCGCCGCCGCTACAACGCCCCCACATCCAACGAGGTGGCCGGCCTGATGCCTGGTGAATGAATGGGGTGGCTGCATGGCTACTTTTTGGTGCCCCATTTTGTGCTGTTTTCGATGGTGCTGGTCGTCCTAATTGCTACGTTCCTCGACAACACGTTCCTTCCATCATCCAAACAATTGTCTCGGCTGTGCCTGATTTGTCTTCCCTTTTGTGCATGCTCACAAGCGATGGTGACGCAGACGGTGACCCTGAAGGTAGTAATCCACGAGATATCAGGGTGCGGGCTAGGGCCGGGGGGTTATGGAGGATTAGTGATGCCCACTATGCTTATGACCCTCTGCATTTTGTCCTATTCCACCCACACGGAGAGCCCGGCTAGCACCCAAATATTACTAGCGCTACCCCTGTGGTTGTGGATGGGCTAAGCTCTGAGGACGAGTAACAGCAGCCATCAGAAGATGAGCAGTAGCCTAATGTAGAATCGATAGGGGTAGGGGCAGGGGCCGTGGTAGGGGTAGGGGCCGAGGCAAAGGAGCTACCGCATGGCGCATCGTTCACAAGGTTATTACCAGGGAATACGTGGCTTACTTCATGCATGACCGCAACCCTCCCACCAACAACACGTTCACTTATGGCAAGAGGCTATATCAAGAATGGGTGGTTGACCGTACTCCAAGGTTGAGGGGCAGCGGTTGCGATGGGTGCGCCTCAACCAGACCACCATGCGTGCTGACCAATATAAAGGAATGGTAGATGCCATGCAACAAGACGGGGCTAATAGCACCAACTTTGGGCGCATTATGGTCCTTCCAGCCACTTTTGCTGGTAGCCCCCGCCACATGAACAAGCTCTACCAGGATTCCATGGCCTTGGTCAGAAAATTTGGGAAACTTGACCTATTCATAACCATGACGTGCAACCCAAATTGGCCAGAGATTCTGCATGAGCTGAGACCTGGGGAAGAAGCCAATGACTGCCCTAATTTGACATACAGGGTGTTCAACATGAAGCTTAATGCCCTCCTCAGAAACCTTTTGCAGAATGGTGTTTTGGGCACTGCGGTGGCGGACATCCATGTGGTAGAATGTCAAAAAAAGGGTTTGCCGCATGGTCACATTTTGATCATTCTACGCCGCCAGGACAAGCCCAGTGACAATAACGATTAGGACCAGATCATGTGTGTCGAGCTTCCAGACAAATCCACCCACCCCGAGCTTTACAACATTGTGACATCTCGCATGTTACATGGGCCCTGTGGGGCCTTACATCCTTCATGTCCTTGCATGGTGAATGGGGCTTGCAGCAAAGGTTATCCCAAAACTTTCAAGCCCCAAACTAAGGACTCCACCGGCAACTACCCAACCTATTGACGACGGGACGACGGCAGGACCTTCACCCACCGCACGTAAGTGTAGTTGTTGGAAATTTGGCAAGTGAGTTGTTGTCCTGTGCACCTGACCATACGTGTGTGTGTCTCTGGCTGCCCTGGAAACTCATTTCTTCCAGATTGTTAGGCATCCCAAACCTGAAAGAAAGGGTGAAGCCAAACCTGCAAGAAAGGGACACCAAGGTGACTAACAAATTATTGCTCCTGCCCCCTCCCCCTTATAGCTCGGGCTTTGTCTTTGACAACCGTTAGGTTGTCCTGTATAACCCCTACCTGACCATGCGGTACCAGTGCCACATCAATGTTGAGGTCTACAGCTCCATCACAGTTGTGAAATACTTTTACAAATATGTTTACAAAGGTCACAACCGTGCTTTAACAGTGGTGCAGCCGAAAGCTAGGGCTCTACCGGCTGCAGCACCTTAGCCGACTACAGGTGGGGCCGATGGGAACAATGTGCCTGTCGCTCGGGATGAAGTCCAAAATTATCTCGATGGGCGGTATGTCAGTGCCAGCGAAGCTTGCCATCGACTTTTTGCCTTTGACTTGCACGGCATGCACCCTAATGTTTACCGCTTGGTTATTCATCTGCCTAATGAGCAAACCACTTACTTTCCTGAAGGCACCATGGTTAGGGAAGCCATGATGCGTAACAACTCCACCACTTTGACTGGGTGGTGTGACTTCAACCGAAAGGCCAAATCTGAATACGTGGCTATAACCACTTTGGCTTGCAACAACAATGCCCCTGCACCGCCACTTCCTGTTGCGCTGACCACATTGTACCCTAATTATCCCGAAATTGTTGTGTGGAGCAAATCCAAAAAGGCGTGGCACCTCCGGAAAAGGGCAGCGGGGCGGCGGGGTGTAGGCCGAAACAATCATGTCACATTGGGAATTGTGGGGCGCATGTACTTTGTGCAACCCTTAGAGGGCGAGCGTTATTATCTATGAGTTTTGCTTACCCACGTTGCAGGGGCCACATGCTTTGAGGACCTCAGAACTACCCACCGACCCCACACGCCTACCATAGTTGTGCACCCCATTTTTAAAGTTGCTTGCCTTGCACGTGGCTTATTGCAAGATGATGCTGAATGGGACCAATGCCTTTCAGAAACTGCTGGCGTGCAATTGCCCAGAAGCTTGTGGCAGCTTTTTGTCAGCCTGCTGATTTACAACAATGTCACCAATCCTGGGCGGCTGTGGGACAAGCATAAGGGAACCTTTACGAAGGATTTCCTGCACCAAGCACGCCAGGTGAATGGCCAAAAGGCCTCCACAAAGGAAGCAAGCCTACCTTTCGTTGGGTTATGATAGTATAAGTTGTGCTCAGCTATCTTCTTTGAACTGCTGCCTAGAAACTTCTCTATTGAATAACCGATTGTTGGATTCAATTTACCAAAAACCTTATCCATTAACATCATTCCGCACATAAGCATGAATAATTGTGCCCTTCTGGATTATAACCCCCCCACCCCTAATTGTGTCAAGCAGGTAACGCCCAACCGGCAGCTGGACCAGGCCATCCTTGACTAGGGCTTGCGGGAAGTGGAGCAGCTATTGCAGGCCCAAGGGGGGAAAACCCTAGAGGATTTTGACCTGCCTATCCCTGCACAGATGGTTGCCCCGGGGGACGTCGTTGTATCCGAGGAGCGGGCCAGGTACAATGTGACGCAACAAGCTTAGCAGCTTGTTCGAGATGTGCCTTTGCTAAATCAGCACTAACGTTGCATTTACGACAATGTCATTGACATGGTCCATGACCCCAGGCCGGTGGACAAAACCTTTTTTGTTGATGGGCTGGGAGGGGCTGGCAAGACTTTCCTCTACGGGTGCCTATTCAGCAGGGTGCGCTCTACTGGTGACATAGCATTGTCAATGGCATCTTCTGGCATTGCAGCCCTGCTTTTGGAGGGCGGCTGCACAGCTCACTCACGTTTCAAAATTCCCATAGCAGGCCTTTGTGGCTCCTCTGTTTGCTATGTTCCCCTAAACAGTCCACAAGCAGCCTTGATTCGGGCTGCATGCCTCATTGTGTGGGATGAGGCACCCATGGCCCACAAGCATGTGTTTGAGACTATGAACCGCATACTCCAGCATGTTATGGGTGATGTTGACCATGCCTTAAAGGACATGTTTTTTAGGAACAAGGTTGTTGTCATGGGAGGTGATTTTAGGTAGATATTGCCTGTGGTTCCCCGGGGCACGAGAGGCCAGATTGTGGATGCCAATCTCAAGAGGTCCGTAGTCCTTTGGCACCGTGTTAAAGTGTGTCAACTGTATGAAAACATGCGTGTTCAGAGGCTTTTGGCATAGGGCTGAGCGAACGCCGCAGCTGATGCCCAACAACAGCAAGCTTGGGCAGACTACTTGTAGCGCATTGCGGAGGGCACAGAGCAAGTCTTTCCTGAGGTTGGGGAGGAGGCTATTTTGATCCCAGAACACATGTGCTGCCAGGGTGACACCATTGATAGCCTGGTGGATGAAGTTTATGGCGACCTTAGTCGTTTCACAGACTCGCAATCACACAATGAGCACATCATTCAGAGGGCCATTTTAACTCCTCTGAACAAGGACGTTAATAGCATCAACACCGCCATCATGAATCAGTTTGACCTCACCACACATGACGGCCCACCAACACAGCGTCGCACGTACCACGGCGTTGATTCTGTTGTGCAAGGCGAACAGACAAGGGTTTACCCCACCGAATTTCTAAACTCCCTCAACATGTCAGGGGTGCCACCCCACACTTTGACCCTGTAGGAAGGCTACCCGGTGATTCTGCTGCGGAATATGTTAGGAGGCCTTACAAATGGCACTCGGCTTATTGTGGTCAAGCTAATGCAACACATAATTGATGCTGAGATTGCCACAGGACCGGACAAAGGCAGGCACGTTTTCATTCCCCGCCTCATCATCACTCCTTCTGACACGGAAAGAATGCCTTTTACTCTCAGCCGGCGACAATTCCCGTTGCGACCCGCATTTGCCATGACTATCAACAAGGCCCAGGGGCAGACATTATAGACACTGGGGGTGTACATGCCCAAGCCCGTTTTTCACCACGGGCAGCTTTATGTGGCTTTCTCTTGGTGCGGCTCACGACGGGGCGTCCGGGTGCTAGTCCGGGGTGGCACAAGGGCGGCTATGAATGGGGCCCCTACTAGCGTTTACACCAGTAATGTGGTCTACCGTGAGGTGCTGCAATGATTCTTCTTATGGGTATGGGGTTTCTTTGGGTTCTCCTTTCGACTCCCATTTTTTTTTCAGGGCTTGGGCTTTGCTTTCGTCCAAGGGGATGGGTTGGATTAGATTGCATTAGACTAAAATGGGGCTTTTATATATATCAAACATTCCCTCCATAAGATTTCCAGGCATGTAATGAATTATAGATAAAGTGACCATGCAGGCTCATCCCAACGACTCATGCTTATACCTGCAAAAGTCTAAGGTAGTCTAGAATGGGCTAGAATATGCCTTATTCTAACATTTATAACATTTATAAC
>Ga0116227_10004897_pt1 | contig 28707 bp, 25 predicted proteins | sample S1TSphgellanicum_FD_89693 | JGI IMG/M metagenome (GOLD analysis project Ga0116227, IMG submission 89693) | Host-associated microbial communities from peat moss isolated from Minnesota, USA - S1T2_Fb - Sphagnum magellanicum MG | ecosystem: Host-associated > Plants > Peat moss > Unclassified...
TACATAAAAAATTGGGAAAAAATTTTTTGAAAACAAAAAAAATAAAAATTAAAAAAAAAACAAAAAAATAAAAAAAAAAAAAAAAAAAAGAAAAAAAAAAAAAAAAAAAAAAAAAAAAAAAAAATAAAAAAAAAAAATTAAAAATAAAAAAAAAAAAAAAAAAAAAAAAAAAAAACCTCAATGGAGTTTATTATAGTCTATCAATTAATTTAGTCCTCTAAGCTCCAACTTGCACACAATAAGAAGGGCAAACATACCAAAATAACACCAAGAGGTTGTGAAATGTGTTGAAAGCCTCATTGTTGAACTTGCATTCAAGATTATTGTACGATTTGTAGGGCTTTGATAGGCACATCTTGATAACTTCAACAAAATCACAATTATACACATTTCTTTTGAGTGGGCATATTTGTTAAAGTGTGAACCAATTCAAGACGTGACAAGATGCAATGTAAGCCAAGTATAATTAACCCCATGTCCAACAACTTTTACACATTAGATATTACAACTTCACTATCGACTTGATCTTTCCACATCTTTACAATTAGTGTCTTGTATTCAACCACGACATGTTTGCATGGAAATAACATGGATGTCCACCGAGTTATTACCTTTAATGTTTATGAGAATTGCCAGTTTTTACGACTCAAGCATTATCTTGGGACTTCAAGTAAAATATGAATAGAGGGATTGGAACAACTTTTCTAACCACTACATTACCAAAAAAATCAAAAAACTTTGAACTACCAAGTTTGTCCTCTATGCACAACAATGGTTTTCCACAAGAAAAGGAATTACTTTCTCCTTGGTTTGCACTTGAGGAGATTACTTACATTTATTTACAAAAAATGTCAGTTCAAAATAAAGTATTTGTTTATTTTTCGGAAATATATTTGATAAAAATTTACAAAATTAAGCCTTGAAAAGTCTTGAAAACATTTATAAATAAATCAAACAATTAAAAGTATGAAAAATTTGCATATATATATATAAGTTCTATTTTTAATTATGTGTTATATCATATGTATGTGTGGAAATATGCTTCATACTTGCAATTTTACTTTTCTTCCATCCAAAAGTTTGATTCCTAACCACTAAAACTTGGGAAACAAGTGTCAAACAAATTGAAATGGAAATATGCAACATAACATAAGAAAGAGCTTGTCAAAGGCCACAATTTTAGTTGGAAACTCCTCAATTAAAGTTCATATGAAGAAGCTATAAACCCACAAAGTCATGGGAATCATAACTTGGGAATTTTGGGAATCCCAAGCATTTTTGCCATCTCAATGTAGTCCCCATGATAAAATCCAAAATATATTATATAGAGAAGAGTGATGACCTCCTCCCAAATTTTGGTCATGTGAATGTAGTGAGTCTAAGGCAAGTCCATGATTCAAAATTGGTTCCTTTTCCACTAACCACTTGCATTGTTTAACTTGTCAATGATGTCCAAATAATTTCTTCACAAGGTGTTCATGACAACGTCATTTCATCCTAATCCCCAACCGGAGCTATTGCACACCCTTCTTTCTACCTTCTTTCTATTGCTATCATTTGAAGGTTCATCTCCCAAGCCTTGTGAAGAATTTAAGGGTGCATCGATTCAAGACTTGATTTTTTTTTATACACAAAACATGGACCATAAAAGATTATAGCTTTTGTCATCCATAGGGTGTTTATTTTGGTTTTTTTCAATTTTGCATGTTTGCACAAGGAATCAACTTTTGTTGTCAACAGATTTTCCTTGCTTTCAATGCAAATGCATATTTTGTGATAAACATGGTTAATAATCCCATCACTTTCAACCATAGATTCTGCCCAAGCTTAATTAACCAAATATTTTGAAACATTTTGTGGGAGTTATATTATTTCCACTTGAAGCATTCCTTTTCTTCAAACAATTGTACACAAGGTGCTTAAACATGCTTAAGGTTGATAATAACTACAATGCAAAAGGATGAATATGCAATTTGAGGTTTGCTAAAATACAAAACAAAATATGAACATCCTCAAGGAAAGAGGATTTGAAATGAACTTGTATTTAAAATTGGAATATGATTGCAAAGGAGGCATGATGGGAGCTCCAAGTTCAAAGTTCAAATCCAAAGGGGGAAGATTCAAGTGTTGCAAAAGTGGCCAAAATAAAATCATAACCACAATTCATGAATAATGACCCTAAACCCAAAAACTTAAAATTAAAACCTTAAATTGTTAAATATCAAGAAGATCATAGTACTTACAACTTGCAAAAAGATCAATTCTCAATTCCCAAAAAAATTCAAAAAATCTAACACACAAACAAGCTAATTGAAAACATAAGGGACTTATTAATGAATTTATTTTGTTATTGGAAAATGACAACTACATTGTTCAATGTGTTGTAAAACTCCAATGGTCATTGGAGACCTACATAGTACAAACAAAATCATGTGTGCAATATGCACAATTGCACATAAGTTGTTCATGATCATGATTAACAATTGCCACAAGCTTGTCAAACTCTAGATTTCAAGTTTTTGCCTCCAAAATCCAAAATTGATATTTCACTTTAATCTTTTAGGCTTTTGGTGATCAATGCAAAATGTGTTTGCATTGTATTGTAATGTTGTCAGCAACAAACATTAAGTTTAGGCGATTTATCAAAGGCGCCATGTTCAATTTGTAAGTTGCAAACATTGCAATTACATAATGCACAACATTGTTAAGTGAATGACAAGTTTAATGGTGTATGTTGTTGGTGAGGAATTGAGCACAAAAGGAAGGATAACTAATGAAAGTGATGAGTTCTATAATTGACCATGCTGACCCCTATAACAATGTGTGTGCTTTTGAATGAAGTATACCTAGATTCTATGATGGAGGTAAATACACCCACACAAGATTTGACAATGGATTTGGCTACAAGGCATCCTAATGGATGGAACAATGGTAAGATCCACATTGGCAAGGTGCATATATGGCTATTTAGTGCCATAAATTTCCAAAAAAAAAAACAAGCATAAAATTTGTAGTGCTTAAATGGACATCAAAAGGTGGCAATAAATCAACTAAAAAAACATTAATCTTATGGTTTTGAAATTATTAAGACCTCTTGGTCTAACTTCAACAAGATTTGGTGATGAAAGTTGTAATTTTAATCTTTAAAGATTTGTTAAACATTTCATATAAAATGTTATGGTCAAAAAATACCAAGTGTACACTATCTATTCCACCAAAATGGGGAGTTCATTTGGTGATTTTCAAAACATGATTACATTGTCACAAGGGATTCTTAAAATTTCAACAAATAAGGCATTATGTAAAAGAGTGTTTTCCATTCAAAATGGCACCCCTTCAAATTTTTAAAAAGGACCAAGGTCAAGTATAACTCTACTTTTGTGTTTACTTTACTTTGAAACACAAGGGTAGAGTAACATTAATGCCTAAGTAGATTAGGATTATCCATGGGATAGGTGTGTTACATTTATAGTGGACATGACAATCTTATACAACTTTGATGGCCTATTTGTGCAATACCCCATAAAATAATTGCTAGATTGGGATTTAACCTTGGGAGGGGAAAGTTTTAGAAAGGACCCATAAAAATTCTTAAAATATTTTGTGACTTGTTTTCATGAAAGTTAAGGTCACCATTAAGGTCGAAAGGTTTTTTGAAATTTGGTATGAATTTCAATTTAATGTTATATTATTATTATTATTATTATTAATAAATAATGAAAAAAACCTTCATTTGTTTTTTTGAACATGAAAAAATGTTGGGAATGTTTTCAAATTTTAGTGAGGGTGAGTCATTGAAATTGATCTAGGTAAGATGACTATAAGGTCCTATTGGATTTTTTCCTACCAAATTCCAATCCAAAATCCATTTAGCCCATTCCCAAGTAAAGAGGCATGGAAAGGTGTATTTTTTAGATTTTTATTTTTTTTTGGTGTTGGAATTTTTCAGCACCGTATTCATGAGAAAATTTTCAATACCTTTTTCATCAATTTTCATCTGATTTTTATTCAATTGAACATGAATTTAATTCAACTAAATTTGAATTCAATTGAATTTCATTTCAATTCAATTCAAGGTGCATGTAATGTCATTCAATATTTTTCATTCAATTGTAACTTAATTTTGAAAAAATCAATTCATTCTTTCATAAATTAATCCATTGATTATCATTGGTAGTGCATAACCATGCAAAGCCCAAGTTGGTTTAGGTGAAACAACTTTAGGTTCCATAAGTTGTCCTTTGGATAGTTTCAAAATAAAATCTATTTAGTCAATTCCCAAGTAAAGAAGGATGGAAAGATATATTTTTAGATCTATGTCTATTGACTTCAATATTTTCCTTTGAATGGAATTTAATTTCCACAAGATAATTCATTTTTTTCATTCATTGTTATTGGTAGTGCACAATAATGTAGGGCCCAACTAACAAATCATCTAAGAGCTTCTCATTTTAGTTCTTTGAACATTTTAAAAAGTAACCTTCAATTCCATTATTTTGATTTTGATTTTAATTTTATCAATTAAAGGGTTTCATGAGAGAACTACTGGTTAATGTAGGTTTTTTGACTAGTTCATATGAAAAGTATGGTTAATAGGTAAATTAAATTTTTGATCTTTTGATAATTACCAATCAAAGATCCAAATACTTGACCTATCACCTTACCCACCAATGTTTTCTTTGGAAAAAAAAAACCAAATAACATTGGTTATCGTGTTTCCATTTATGGGTTATATTTGTTGTGTGACAAAACTAATATTGGTTAGTTTTTTTTTTCATAACTAGCGAAGTAGGTTAGTTTTTAATATTTGATATCAATAGGCTATCAATACTAGAATGTTTTGAAAAATTAAACCCATTGGTTGTCAATTTCAATGTCATCATAATACCCCTAATTATCAATTTTGTCAACTATTTTTTGGGGTAATAATCACATATTATGCATAAATGTATATTTTCAAATTTTCACCTTGAAAATTATATATTATATTACCTAGGTAGGGTAGGCTACAGGGGTTTTTTTTTTTAAAAAAAATTTATGTGCCATACATTACATTAAGGATTTCAAAATGGAGTGTCAAATAATAGGGTTTTGTTCAATGAATGTTTTTTCAATTTTTGGATGTTGCATCATTGGTTAACATCTTAAGAGGAATTTAACATTAAATGGCAACAAGTTTAGAACCTATTTAAATGGTGAAGGTACTAGTTTTTTAATTGTTACCAAACTAAAATCAAAATCCAAATGTGATTAAAAAAATTTAAATTTAAATATTTTTTCAAAAAAGAGAAAATTTACTACATAAATTTACTTATTTTTTATTTTGAAGAAAAATCACACAAAAAAATATCAATTTCCTTGTGAAGGTCGAATTTTTGTGTTTAAAAGTTATGTGATTACAAAATAAGACACCATGTATTGATTGCTAGGAAAAAATTATAATTCAAATAATTTTATAATAACATTACATTATTTTTCAAGATCTAGATATAACTAATATAAAGTATGCATTAATAATAAGTATTAGTTGTTAGTATGTTCAATTAATATGATGACACGAGTGAAGGTAATTTTTTTATTGAAGGTTTAAAGTATAGTAACGAGGTGGTAAATTTTTGGTGAAGACAAGGAGTTGATGAAGGTTTCGATGTAGCAACTTGATGTTCCACTTACTTGGATTGCAATGATTTTGGAATCCAAAAACATCATTTTTCTATTTGTATTTCTTTTCCCATGAAAACAAACCAAATGTCCATGGCTTGAAATGACTTTGTGGGTGCCATACATAATCTTCATCATTTAAAATGTGATTTGGTATTGAAATGTTTATTGATGTGTTTTAAAAACTAAATTTGAATATTTCATGCATGATGTTTCTTTAGTCATGCACACAATCACCCTACTTTCTTGATCACTCCTCACACCTTCAATTAAAATTAACAATTAAAACCAATATATGGTGCCGCAATTCAATGCCAACATAAAATATAAATTAAGTTCAAAGTGATTTAAATATGTGAGTATTAGACATTCAAATAACAATAGGATAAGGAAAAATGAAGCTTCTTCATATAATACCCCCTAGACAATATCATCTTTGAAACATGCAATGGAAAAAATAACAAAGTGACTCCAAGAAAGTTCCACAACATTTAGAGACCCTTTGGTACTTAGAAGGGTAATCAAAATTTTCTTCTTTGCAAACATCTCTCCATGTAGCTTTTGAACACAATTTCTCACATCATAAGCTTTGGCAATTACACAAACCCTTGTGTTGAAGCTCTTTAAATATCTCCAAGTTTGCTTACATGGACAAAGTTCAAGATGAAATTTGGGTTTGAGAAAATAGTGCAAATTTGTAAGATACTCAACACCTTGACTTAATCTTTGTGTTTGGTTTGTCTAGGGGGAATGGGAGAAAGCTCTTGCTTTTTTTTAAGGCAAGACTCTAACAACAATGAACAAATTTGAAATGTGGCATGAACATTTGAAGCAAATACAAGGTTTAAGAATTGATAACTTGCTTGAATGAAAAATCTAAGTAGGTTATTAAATTTTAGGGGGTTTGAAGATTGATAACTTATATGGACGAAAATTTTCAAACATCATAGGTAGGTTATGAAATTTTAAGAATTCAATAACCAACCCACAAGGTCTTTGTGGTTCTTTTTATGCTTCCTACTAGGTGAGTAGGTTCTTGACCGGGTTTAAGAAAATCAATAATTGCTTGATAAGTTGATAATTGGGTGTTTTCTCAACAACAAGCCAACAATGATTAGAACTAGTGCTTTTATTTTGCATGTATCATGTTAATCTTAAGATCAACAATTAGTGCCTAACAACTGACAACTTCATACTTTTTTTCATGTGGACTTTGTGGGCACAAAATCTTCAGTACAAAATATGACAATTCCATTTCCAAAATTCACATAACTTCTAGTCTATGTTCCATACTGGTGGGCCATCATTATGCAGAAAATATCAAGATGGTGGAGAGGCATTCCATTGAGGAAGTCCATTTTGTTTTCTTCAAGTTCCCATAATTAACCCCAATGTTCCCCCATTACTTGTGTCATCCAAGTCTCCCTTTCTTTTGAAGTTCCCACTATTACCCCAATGTTCCCCCATTACTTGTGTCACCCAAGTCTCCCTTTCTTTTGAAGTTCCCATTACTACCCCAATGTTCCCCCGCACACACTAAATTGAGTACCAAAAACAAAAGATTAAACTCATTGTAGAATACGAGTTTAATCTGGATTTCTTTCCATGAGTTGCATTGGAATTCTTGTGTCTTTGGGGAGGAGCCTGTCTGAGTTGGGTCTTGTCACCAATGGGCATTTGTTTTTTTTGCCAAAAACAACAAAAATGCTGACCAGAATACCACCTTTGCTCTTACAAATTTCTCATCAAACAAAACAAAGAGGAGTGTGCTCTCAAAAGCAAACACCATGCTCAACTTATATACCTACTTGTGCAAAACATCAGAGTTTGTTTCCAAACCTGACAATACACTTCGTTGTGTAGTTGTGTAGTTGTGTATCACATTTTGACAGATTACTTCAGCTAGCTCTGAACCCCTCAGAAGATCAAATCAATCATCAAATATTCAGCTGCCAAACTCAACAAACTTAAAGTAAACCAAGATTATCAAGCTGGATTTCACATAGAAAAAAAATCAAGCCCATAAGTAAACCTACCTTGGGTTTTCTACCTTATCTTCCCTATAGATGGAGATCCAGTTCTCTTTTCTTCGAGAGTCAGTTGAACTTGTGAATCAGGTTACTAGACCAAGTTGCTAAACTATGTTAGTCATGAATTTTTTTTTCCAAACTGGATAGGATAAACTGCAGAAAAGAAATTTTAGTCATGATAAGTTTCATTCCAACCAAGATCTTCAGGTTGCAATGTATCCAACGGAAGTTCCAGCTCCTCATTCTGGGTCCTTTCAGCTCGTGATTTTGCCTGGAATTGGCGCCGGCGAGTGTAACTTCCTAGGCAGCCGTTAATGATGCGTGGTGCTGCTAGGTCACAAAATCGCTTAGCCAGTTCCACCGCCTGCATAGACAGAGGATCATTAAGAGAAAACTCCATAAATCCAAATGCAAATGATAATAACAGCAAGAAAAACGCAGAATTCAATAGAGAATGCATGATTTGGTTCCAGGATAGGAAAAACTGTATTCAGTAATTCACCTCATTCACAACCACATTAGGTGGGGTACCAGTACTTTCCAGTTCTGCTAGTGCCATTTGCAGGATGCATATCTGCAAAACTGCACCCTTTGGTGCTATCTGGAGCACCAAAAACCCATGTATGAGTATTCTTAATAATACCCATCCCAAGGAGAGTAGAGAATGCCCATTTAAGAAAGGCAATCACACAGTGATACATATAGGATTTTAGTTACTATTTTATGCAGTAAAATTCATACCTTCCATTTGGCAGGCAGAATTTCCATCAGAATGGCTTCCTGTGGGAGCCACCTGTTTGCAGTCTCCTTCACAAGGCTACGAGCCAGGCTGCAACATTTCCACAAGATACAAACATCTTCAAGAAGGCACAAAACTGTGAAGGTCTTTTGCTTTATGATAAAACCTGTAAACATGTGTGTGATGCAGTGGGTCCATAATGGTGCTCCTGATTTAAGCATTTCACTTTGAAGCAAAGAAAGAGAAGAGGTTTCCTATTTTCTGTCAATGTTTTCTTCTGACCAAAAAAGTCCTGCAATGTAGTTGGAAAAGCTCACCGGATTACGAAATTGTTGCATACAAGTGGGGGTGGTGCTATAAGGACTATTGCTTCTGATGTTTCCACACACCCAGAGAATAACAAAACAGAATTTTTAGTTTTCTGAAACTTATGTTTGAGATCCAACTACAGTACCATAACACCAAAGTGGAAAAAAAGGGCAGAGATTGTCCTATGAGCAATTGAATGAGGCCATCTCACTCATCAACATTGCAAAAATGGAGTTTGAAAAATGCACAGTCCCACTCTCCATGCCACAGACAAAAGATTCTCACGTCATTATAAGACAGAGAGAGAGAAATCAGCATCAGAAAATCATTCACCTAGTGATGCCTCAGATTCTTGTGCCTCCTCCAAAGCTGAGGCCATGGCTTCATTCTCCACAATTACATTCTCCTCCACATCAGGGCTGTGCTCATATCCCTGCAGCAACGATTTATCGAACCCCACTGCAAGAATATGACACTGGCATTAGTTCTGTGAAAGCTACAGTACACTTGGAGTTTGAGGAGGCATTGTGCAATTAGGGTTTAAGCAAAGTGCACATAACAACCAGGAACAAGTGCGCAAGGATTATTATAATTTGGCAGGAGGATTGGAGATCCACTCTTTAGAGCAAAGAGAAACACAAAGAGAAAAAAAATGGATAGGAGGGATCCCAAGGAAAATGCATCATGACAGAATTTATCGGGTTTCTTGGAGTTCAGGGATCAAGGTCAGTTTGTAGAGGAAGAAAGAGAGAGACACATACCAGCTCGTTGCTTTGTGCGGTCATCAAAGACTCTGAGAGGATGGACACCGGAGACAAAGGCTGCATACAACACAGACCTGCCATAGCTTAATCAGTTCCTTGCCCATGCTTTCCAAAACTCTGATGATGCCATGAAGAAGAAACTTGGAGAAGAATAAAAAATTGAGAAGCTCTCACACTCTCTGCACAGACAGATGCAAATGTATCTTCTTCTTCTTCTTATTATTATTATCTGCAACCAAATTTCAGAGAGTTTGGGAAAAAAACACAAAAACCCACCCAGGGGGGGGGTGTAAAGGAACAAGAACTCACAGAGCAAGTTCTCTTGCTGCTCGTGGTGTTCGCAGACGACCACACTTATCCAGCTTCTCAAGGTTGGTGAAAACTTTCTGAGTAGGTGGCTGCTTCTTCCTCTTGGTTCTCAAAAGAACTCTCCCTACTGATCTTGGTGGTGGTGGTGCGATTTCTTCTTCCATGGAGTGTGATGTCACTATGGACCTTGCAACTGACACTCCATCATCAACAACAACAGCACCTGCAGCAGCTGCACTCCATCACCAGAAATTTTCTGAGCTTGCCAGCACCACCCTCACTCCACATGAGGGGTGAAAACACCAACAATTGATCATCATGCGATGCAGTTAGTTAGTTGGAGCTCCAGAATCAATGGGTGGAATTAGGGTTTGAGGATTGCAACTTCCACATTTGATTTATTTGTTTCGGAATATCACAAAGAGATGCTCATAATCATCATCATGTCATTCTTGAAGAAAAAGCAAACAAGCAAGTGAATCCCTACCTTGTGACGAGTTGCCATACACACAACAGCGGTGGCGGCATCTCTGAGATGATGATGATGATGCCTTGTTGTTCCTCTTAACCTCCAGCAGCAAACCTCTTAAGTTCACAGACAGAAAAGGAGTGGCGAGATTCCAAATTGGCAAAAGACTATGGTAGTGATAACTCCTGATGGAAAGCGCAGTAGCAGGAGCAGGAGGAGGCAGAAGAGAACAACAACCCATCTTCTTGTCAGCAGCAGCAGCTACTACTGTTGTTGTTGCACTTGCATGGTTTGCAGCAGCAGAAGAAGATTGAGGAGCTAGCCTGATGACAAATGCCTGCATTATTTTCTTCACAAAGTAATGTTTTTGTTCCTCCACAAAACAAACTCTCACTCTCGAATTCCAATAGAGCTTGAAGACCTAAGAAAGACTTCGAGGTACACAAAACCTCAAAGCTTGAGAACAACGACAACGACAACAAGGAGAAGAAAGTTTAAAAGGCCGAAAACGCTCAAGCAGTCTGGAGATTCAGAGGTGCAGATTTGCAAACCCTAAAACCTCGATAGGGTTTCCTCATGATCATCATCATGTCGAGGAGGAAGAAAAGAACAAAGGATACTCTTTCTGTTTTGTCCTTCCTGCCTGAGTGATTTCTTTTTTGGCAGATTTTTGTTTTCTTTTTGCCAATGGGGCAACAGGGAAGCAAAGAGTCGTCAGAACAGCGAGCAAGCTCTGGAAAAGTTGTTGTGGGTACAACTGTGAAGGCTGTTCAAGGAGCTACAGCTGCTGCAAAAGATGCTGCAGGTCTGCCCCTCTTCTTCTTGTTCTTTTTCTCTCGCTCTCTTTCTCTTCTAAGGTCTGGTTCTCTTCTTCTTGTTCTCTTTCTCTTTTGTGTTTTTGACGTATTCTTTTGTGTTTAGTATTTGAAAGAAGGATCTCATGGGAAGTGTTTTTCTTATCGGATAAAAAAATTTCGGTGCAGGGAATGTGAAGGAGGTAGTGGGAGCAGTGGGAGCTGAAGAGAGAGAAGCAATCCGACTGCAGAAGCATGAGAATTGGGGACGTGTGGAGGAAGGTGACACACTGTGGAGCTTAAGTGAAAAATATTTGGGGGATCCTTTGTTATGGCCATCACTACAGTCAGCTTGCAGGAGGGAGCTAGGATCAGATCCTCTCTTGCTTTTGCCAGGTACCCATGTCACTAAAGCTTGCATTGCAAGAGCACAAGCTGAGCAACATCAAGGTTGATGAGTTCCTTATTTTCAAGAAACCCTAAACCCTAAACCCCACACACACACATCCCACTTTGAGCTTTGCAACCACTCCAGATGTTGATTTTGAGCTTGCAACATGTTGGGAATGTTGATTTGCAACAGAATCAATCTATCTGAGAGTCAGGAAATCTGAACAACTTTCTCTGCACATATCATACTGATTTGTAAAGATTTTTGCTTCAGTGAACCTGTTTGCCCTTCACATTGCAAGCAACAAGCTGAGCAGCATCAAGGTTGAGTTTCTGATTTTTTGCTTCTCCCATACATACATGTCCATTTTCAGCTTTGCAACGGTCAGAATGTTGATTTGCAACAGAATTAATCAATCTGAGAGCCAGGAAGTCTGGTCAACTTTCTCTGCAGATTCAATACCCATTTTATGTATGAGGATTTTTTCTTTAAGCAAACTTCTGTGATGCTAGCTAGACTTGGAAAGTGACAGTAGTGGACACTTGAAGCTTTTCTTCTCAATAGAAGCTTATACAATTCAGGCAGTTTGTAGCCAGAGTGTGTAGTTGAATTCTTTTCCCGATTTGAGGAGGAGCTTCCCATTTTATTATCCAGAGTTTTGCAGCTGTTGTGTGTTTCTTCAAGTTACTCTGATAAATCTCCATTCTGTTCTGTATGCAGCAACTTGTGTGATTCTTAAAAGGCAATCTACATCTTCTTCATTTATTGAAGCAATTGCATGAGACACAATCCTATTCTAGATATAGGTATATAAATCTTATGGGCTGTTTTTGGAAGATTTTTTTCTGTTGTAAACAAGAGCTTGTTTTGTGCAGACATTTTCATGCATTTGTGTGCAACAAACAAATGGGTAAAACAACCCAAACCCTTTTTCTTGTTGATGCACTTGTACAAATGTCCAGAGATGGCTTGTGCTTGGGTAGAGAGTTCTCCTCTGCATTGATTAATTCCTTCAGAAGAAATTGGATAGTATGAATGAAAACCCCAGCATATAAAACTTAGAAGTGCACAACAAAGTACAAGAGGTTGCCAAGCAATACAACATAATACTACTGCAATGGCAAAAGAAAACTTAGACCTACAATTTCGATCATCACATGGTGGTGGGTCTACAATGCATTCTACTGCATTCCAAATGGACGAAACTATTGATTCTTTCCAAAACTCGCTTGAATACCTCAAGTTGTGATTTTCCTTAGAATGTTTAAGAAAACATTAAAGAAAATGGTTTTGTCCAAGAATCTAAACCTTAAATACTAAGCAAAAAAAGTTAGTGCCATCCATTTCTAAAAGGCCATTTCAATAGTCATTTGCCTTTCAATAGAGGTAATGCAAGCTGCAAAACTAGTCAGTACCCTTACCAAATGTCAAGTGTCTCTTCAAAAGTAGGCCGTTGTCCTAAAATCATTAGGTTACAATAGCAACAATAATTTTCCATAACAATAATAGTTTGAGCAATAGCTTCTTGCAACAACTCAAGTTCCAACAAAAGAAATTCTTTTAGGTGAGCTCTCTTTTTCTTTCTCATTTTTCATATTTTAACTTAAATTGATTTAAGTAATTATAGAATTGTGACTAGAAAGTTGATTCCTTTTCTTTGCTACTAAGGTTTAAACTATGGCAAGACAAAAGGAACATTGCACTAGATTGGAGATTTCAAGCCCATTACCAAATGAAGGAGATGAAATGCATGTCTTTTCTTGAAATTGATCCACTTAGTCCTCCATTTGGTGGAACAACTTTTTCATCTATTGGTGTTAGTATGAACAATAAAATTTCTACTAATAAGGACAAGGATAAAGTATAATTCCTTATTGTTTTTACACACAAGTCAAGTTTTGAGCTAGTTATAGTCACAAGTTTGTTCCAAAGGTATTTTTGGCTATGAACAATAGGGTTATTTGTAATTATGACCAAGTGCAACAATTGAGATGTAGTATTTGCTTTCCACATGTTGTCCCTTTTGCTTTCATTTAGAAAAAAACAAAAGGGAAAAAGGGATTATTGCATGCAACATTCAATTTGGAACAAGTTCTATGAAGTGGCATGTGGAAGCTAAACATCTTGAGTTTTTAACAACATATGTTAAAATATTTGCTATTGCTAATGACATTTCAAGATCATATTCAAGGGATGATGAAGGTTGTAGGGCTATATAGTTTAATAGAAACACCCAAAAGTAGCACCAAGTTTTATTTTTATTCTTTCTAAAAGCAAAATTCCTTACAATAAACAATATGAAATTCAAAAATTATTTTTAGAGGACTTGGTGTTATTCACAATTGAAGGGTTTTCCCCCTTAAGCACATGTGTGGATGCATAGGTTAACTTTGAGGTTGAATTCTAAATTGGTTTTCCTTCTTGAAAGACATTGTCCAAAAATATCTTTCTAGCCATGGTTCCATGCTTTAGATTTGCATGTGTGACTTCAACTTGATGCCTCACTTATAGCTACATTTGATTTGTGAATGAGTAGAAGATAACAAGATATCTTTGTTCTTGTCATAGCTTTCTATTTGCAAATTAGAAACCTCAACAAGTTATAATAGGCTTTTTGAAGCCAATGACACTACAAGGCACATGTTGCTTATTCCTTTTGATGGTGCATATTTTTGACATGCCATGAACAAGGCGGCTCAATATGCAACAAATGATGAGAAGATTTGCAAAGATTTGGTGCTAGTTAGTGTGAAATTTGCACAAATGTCTTTTCAATTTTGCATCACATGGCCCAAAAAGTTAGGCATGTTGTAATCTTGATTTTTGCATTGTAATGGAAACATTTGTAGGTTGTGAAATGGATAATAAAATTGATCCTTTCTTTTCATTGTGCATTATAAGTAAAGGGGCAAAAAAGTGAAGGTGAACATGTTAAAAACCTAGTTTGCATAAATGCAAATTGGCAACTCCAATGAATATGCATTTCCCATCCAAGGTTGCAATGTTTTAATAATGCATGGTTTATTAAACTACAATTATCATGTGTTATAATTGTCAAATAAATGTTTTAATCAACAAGATTCCTTCAAGACAAACCTAGGCAATTGTTATGGCAATTTGTGTTACATATTCTCCTATTGTGATAACATATGTAGTTAATTAGTGTTGTGGGTAATGGCTATTGTTAGATGTTATTGCCTTGGCAATCATGTTGTATGTAAAAGTTTTTACAAAAAGATTGGAGTTTTAAATAGAAGATGACGATGTTGAGGACATGGACATGTGCACCAAGGTGAAATAACTTAATGCCAATATGTGAGAACAAGTAACTATTGTTTTGAAGCTCTTCCTTGATTTCATGTATTGTTTCAAGGTTTTTAAAATTGACAATATGGTTACATTTATGTTGGATCCTTGGTTTAAAAACTTGAGTCTAATGATAGATTATATTGGCCACTCTTTTACAATTGAAATTGTTGCTACATATGATAACCAATTCCTCCTCCCACCACTAAAGACTTTGCACCAAAAGTTGCATGGCCACTTGAATGCTTCTTCAAGTCTTGTGCAAGAAACTATGCACAATACTAATGTTATTTTTAGAGTAGGAATGTTTGAGGATGAAATTGATTTTGAACAAATAAGTGTTTAAATTTTTATTTTTTTTAATTTGAAAAATATTGTGAATCAATTTTGTTTTTTGGTTTACACATTTCGAGTTAACTTATTTGGGTATCATGTGTGCAAGTATAGGTTTGACATGAGTTGTCATGTTTTTGCACATTTGATGTGTCATTGGAAGATGTAAACAATTGTTTTTGTTGGTGGTTAAAGCAAGAAAGGCAAATTTCAGCCTTTCCTTATTTAGCTAAAAACATTTAAAGCATATTTAATAATCAAAGTAAAATTTAAAAAATATTTTTTTATTGTAATGATTCTCATAGGTCTTTGTTGATGTCAACTTCAATCTCTTAATTCTTTTTATTAAAATTGCCCTTATGATCTCACTATTGGTGTTGAAGATAAGAGAGGACCTAAAGATGTGCATGGGTTTGGTGAGAACAGGGACAACCTATTGGATGTGATGGATGCTGAATTTTTCAATGAAGTTGAGGATTGTGTAAGGGATTGTGTATAAAATTGGGACATGTATCCATGATTTTGGTAGTGTTTTGCTCATGATGCATATGTTATTTCTTGGATTTTCATTGAACTCCTATGCTCTTATTGTCACTTTGTAAATGTTTCAATACAATGATCACATTGAACGTTATAAATGCATATTTTTAACCTTTGTGTGAATGAAATCAAAGTTTACATGTTATGATATGTTCATTATCTCATTTTCCTAATTTCTTGAAGAAATGTCAAAATGTGTGGTTTCGCTGGCCTCGCATCTTTGCACCATTTGCTTGCTGAGGTTGGTAAAAGGCACAACAAATCGTACCTATGGAATTCCAAAAAGGCTGTGAAAGGAGTGGCTTGGGCTTGAGGTTAACAATAGAATATTCTCGGTCCTGGAGTCCCAAGACAGGGAATATTGGCTTGGGCCAGGGGCAAACCCCATAAGATTCCCTTGGACATGGGCCTAGACATCTTACAAATTTTGTTAATGTCGTGTCCGACACCTTGCATGGTTTTGTCTTGGGCCCTTGGTAATCTGGGGTTAATGGGAACAAGAATTGGGAATGAATGTATAATTTCATTTTGTATTTATACATGTATGAAATAACACATCCACAATCGTCATCCGTGAAGGCATGGTAACATTATGAAATTTGATTATGGCTTGGGGTATGCAACAAGAAAGTTTTTTGGCCTATAGTCTTGATGCACATGTTCCATACCCCCTCTTATCCGATTGGGGGAGGGGGAGAGAGATTGCCACATCCAAACCCCCAATACCTTGAGGCCATTTTCTCCCAACCCCATGACACCCATGATTAGGACCCCAAGCCACTACGTCCCAAAGAGGCCATGAAATGAATGAGCTTGGGCTTGGGGTTTTAAATAGAATATTCTTTATTTGAGGGTCCCATGGCAGGGAATATTGGCTTGGGCTTGGAGGCAAACCCCATAAGATTCCCTCGGATGACGGCCTTGCACACAATTTGTTAAATTATTAGTTACTTTTGAAGATTTTTAATGAAAAATGAAATATTTTTGAATATTTCAAAAGGTTCTTTATTTTCTTTCACAAATATTTTTTCCTCAAAAAAATTATTTCGAAAATTCAAAAATTTTAAAGGTTAGTATAATCCATGTTGAAGCTGCCCACTTATTATTAATTTGCACAAAATATATCATTGTCAATTTCCTCAATTATCATTTTGATAATACCCTCCTACGACCCCTTATGCATAAGAGTTGAGTTTTAAAAAATACTCAACTTGAGAATCACTTAGTAAAATGTCAAGGTTAGTTTATGTAAAAAAGAATTTAGGAGGAAACAAATTTTGTTCTTTTGAATCTATGTGCAATTTTCCAAATGGCCGACTCACAATCCTTCAAATTCAAGCTAGAAGTGGAGCTGAAATTGGAGAAGGGCAGCCAAAAGAAAAATGATAGCTCAATAAATATCATAAGACAGGGGGAGGGGCAGCTTCAGCACATGTCTCATGTTCATAATTAATTAGTTTTGAATATTTCATTTAAAAAGAAATATTCCAGAATATTTCAGAATTTTTTTCATTTTCCTTCACAAAAAAATTGGTCTTTGTGAAAAGGAAAATTTCAAAAATGTTAGGATTAAAGAATATATATAATTTGTGCCAAAGCTGCCAAGGTACTATGGTAGTTTTTGAATTTAAGTTTTCAAGAACATGTTGAGAGGAAAGTTCATGGAAAACCAAAAAAAAAATCAAGAAAATTTGCAAGATTTCTATACAAGCTTCAAATGGGTAGTCAAAAAATATAAAGATTAATTATTTTCCTTTCATATTTTTTAATAGTCAAAATTTGCTAAGTCAGCTTATGGGTGATTGCCATCTCATCAACATCACAAAATTGAAAAAAAAAAAACTCACAAAGGGAAATATACAAATTATTTTTTGTATATTTGTAAAATTATTTTTTTTATATATTTCCCTTTGTGAGTTTTAGGGACATAGTGGCTTGGGGTCCTAATCATGGGTGTCATGGGGTTGGGAGAAAATGGTCTCAAGGTACCTGGGGGGTCGGATGTGGCAATCTCCCCCCCCACCCCCCCCTCCCCTTCCCCTCCCCCCAATAAGATAAGAAGGGGTATGGGAGATGTGCACCAAAGACTCTAGGCCAAAAAACTTTCTTGTTCCATACTCCAAGCCATAATCAAATTTCATAATGTTACCATGCCTTCATGGATGACCATTGTGGATGTATTATTTCATACATGTAGAAATATAGAATAAAATTATACGTTTGTTCCCAATATTTGTTCCCATTCACTCCAGGTTACCAAGGGCCTAGTACAAAACCATGCAAGGTGCAGGACAAGACATTAACAAAATTTGTAAGATGTCCAGAGTCCAGACCCATGTCCAAGGGAATTCCTATGGGGTTTGCCCCGAGGCCCAAGCCAATATTCCCTGTCTGGGGACCTCAGAACAGAGAATATTCTACTCTAAACCTCAAGCCCAAGCCCACTCCTTTCATGGCCTTTCTGGAATTCCGTACCTACCACCTTCCAGAGAGGAGAAGAGTGTAATAAAAATGATCTGACTGCTGCCCTGTTTCTGATTGGCCAATCATAATGATAGATCCCGCTGCTTTGTTATCAGTAGTCTAGTCTCCCACTTATTTGCAGTCCCAGTTTTAGGTTTATGGGTGGGGTTGGAAAGGGGTAAATACCTAAAACTTGGGTAAAAGGCACAACAAAGCCTACCACCTTCCAGGGAAGAGTGTAATAGAACTGATATGACTGCTGATCCCTGTTTCTGATTGGCCAATCATAAGGATTCGTCCAGCTGCTTTTTTATTAGTAGTCTCCCACTTATTTGCAGTCCCAGTTTTTAGTTTTATGGGTGGGGTTGGAAAAGGGTAAATAGGTAACTAAACTTGGGTGTGAGAAATACTTTTGCATGGTCATATACTGAGCACAGTTGGAGATGCTCTTAGGGTTTAGGGTTGGATTTAGGGCTTTGGTCTTCTCGTAGCTGTGGTAGCCTTGCTTTGTGTGTTGCAGCAGCAGCTAGAGGGCAGCGGGATCGAGCATTGTCTTTGTTTCGTGTCGTGATTTAACCAGCAGCTGCTTTGGAGAGCAGAAGAAAAAGATGGGAACAACAGTTTTGGTACATTCGTGTGTTTCAGTGTGCGCTTTGCACCGCAGTTCCTTGCCGTCAAGACGATGGGAAAGCCGTGTAATATCAGGAGAGGCAAGTCGGTGCAGGCAGCAGCGGTTGTTTACAGTGAAAGCTGCGGGTGTGTCGGATTTTTCCATTGTTCTTTCTAGGATCCAATCCGAGGTTTGTGTATCTCTCCTCCCAACAACTTCTCTGCCTTCCCCTCTATGCAATGTGTGCTATCAACACCTGTTCCTCTGTGGAAGTGATGAACGACTTGTGTTTCTTGGATCTTTCTTTCGTGAGATGTTGAGGTGAGCATCGACCAAAATTCACACAGGCCTGCTCATTGTCAGTAATGTGAATTTGTAGTGGAAGAGTGGAAATTCCTTAGTTCTTGCATTCCTCTCATGCAATTTGTGGTATGAATCTGTTCATCTTGACAAGGAAGAGAAGATATATGCTGTGGTTAGCATTCTTTGATGAGTATTTTCTGTGCACAATTTAGCAGCATTTTGTATGCTCATTGACAGTCGTGCAGCACAATGATTTGCAGAGGAGAAAATTGTTTTTGGGAGATTCACAAATTGGTGGACAACAATGCGGTCTGATTTTTGGAAAGAGCTTGAATCCTTCATGGAAATTAAGGTGCAGCTTAGGAGGCAACACTGTGGGTGGAAACCAAGCAGAGTCATTGTCATCTCAGGGAAACTGGCCAGGTTCAGCTCCAGAGAATGGCCTAGGATCATCAGTAAGTACTTCCTCAAATGCACCACTTCCTCAAAGAATTACCCAATTTGCAGAAGCATTTTGGCGGTTTGTTCGGCCACACACAATTCGAGGAACTTTCATTGGCGCTACAGCTTTGGTTGTCAGAGCTTTGATCGAAAACCCAGCACTCATAGATTGGTCACTGTTGCCAAAAGCTTTACGAGGCCTTCTTGCACTCCTTTGTGGAAATGGATATATTGTTGGCATCAACCAAATATATGATGTTGGGATTGACAAAGTGAACAAGCCTTTCCTTCCAATTGCTTCTGGAGATCTTTCGATTCCTGCAGCTTGGGTGCTTGTTTTAGGGTTAGCAATTGTAGGCATAAGTATAGTTGCCACAAATTTTGGACCACTCATCACATGCCTGTACTCGTTTGGTCTCTTTCTTGGAGGGATCTATTCTGTTCCACCATTGCGTTTGAAACAACATGCTGTTCCAGCATTTCTCATCATAGCAACAGTTCGTGGTTTTCTGCTAAATTTTGGTGTGTACTATGCCACCAGGGCAGCACTGGGACTCCGTTTCATATGGAATCCTTCAATAGTGTTCATCACAGGATTTGTGACAGTTTTTGCCACAGTCATAGCTATCACAAAGGATCTTGCAGACATTGAAGGCGACAAGAAGTATAAGATTTCAACATTTGCAACAAAGTCAGGGGTTCGAAACATCTCATTTCTTGGTGCAGGTTTGCTGCTGCTGAATTACATTGGTGCAATCTTTGCTGGACTTTACTTGCGTGGTGCATTCCGGACGCAGGTTATGGTGCCTGCCCATGCTATCCTAGGAATTGGCCTTGTCTACCAGACCTGGTTGTTAGATGCAGAAAAATACTCAAAAGATGCAATTGCTGGTTTCTATCGGTTTGTATGGTATCTCTTCTACTCAGAATACATCCTGCTACCATTCATGTAGCTTGAAATCTTGGTTGGTAATTTTCAGAGTGGACTAAACTCCTTTCTGCAATTCTTACTGGAAATTGTATAAATTTGAAACACCAGAAGCAAAATTCCAGGTGTGCTACAATTTTACTTGATTTTTCTTTGTTGATTCAGTTTCTGCAGAGTGTTTCCTTGGCTCAGATTTGTTGTGCAGGGCTCTTCTACAGTGCTGAAGCCCTAAATTTGCCCAGGGCTACTACAAGGCAGGTGTGGATGCATTCATAACAAATGTAGATGGGTTGAAGTGCCATCAAGAACTTTTCACACTGGATTTTGAGGTATGGTCCTTAACTACCCATGAGGATCTTGTCATCTGTGAAGGATTGTAGATATTTTTATGAAGCCAGTGGGTCAACTATAAACCACTGTATTGTGATCTGAAGGTATTTTGGTAACAACTGTTGAGCTCTGGTTGGACTAGGAAGGAAACGAGGGTTGTCTTTCAAGGACTCTAACAGTAAAGCATTTGTGTAGTAGTTTCAAGCAGCAAAAGGCACTTAAGTGATGTACAACACGAGTCTTAGTATCAAAGATGGATTGTTATGGTCAATGTCTCAAAGCTAGCTGTTGGATGACCACTATAATCAAACAATTTGAGTGGGATTCATGTTCCACTGCAATGGACATTACCGTGACTTCAGCTTTTATACACTATCTCCACTTGCCACCAAGAGTTGATGAAGTTAGAAGCAAGTAATGGCATGTAGTCATTGCCATTCATGATGAAGGTGATGGTTTGATGTTTTGTGAGTGACACTCACATGATACTAGACAACAGGCTATACGAGGTAAGCACCAGGTAAGCACTCCATGCGCAAGACCAGGGAATTTGCATCTGGCAGAATATAACCAATGCTTGTTACATGATACAAAGATTGGATCATTTTACCAATGCTTGTTACATGTTACAAAGATTGGATCATTTTGTCTTGCAATGATTGTTAAGCACTAGGAGAATGGGTCAAGATCATCAAATCAGAGTAGCCATTGATGCTCCTTGAAATTCCATTTGGAAATAGTTGTTCGGATTCACATCAAGAGTTATGTTTGCAATTTTGCATTGTAAGATGATTATACTTGGCAAGCAATGAAAGAACCAAGGACTATGATTTTATTGAAATTTGAAGGAAATTTAGTAGATTTCGCTGAAATCACCCTTGTTACCTTCTTGAATAACCAATTCTTGACAGAAGTTGTGCACAAATTGTAACCAAAATTCCAATGATATATTCCTCCAAAAACTTGTCTTGGGTTTCTAGCCTTTCAACTGGTACACTCCCTAAATATAAGCAATTGAAAATGACCATAAAGAATTGCACTGAATTAAATCTAAGTAAGAGAAAAACGCATTCATAAAAATCATAACATATGGCAGTCATCATTAATCAGGACTTCCAACAATGATGACTTTGAATCATGAAATACCTTCAGAATGCAAAATCTTGCATACTTCGCATTTTGCACATTGCATATCCATATCTACTGGATTGGATCATGATAAAGGCCTGCAGGAATGTGGACAACATTTCCAGGACTTAACAACCATTCCTTTTGCTTCCAAGAACCGACTGAACAAGGAATAGACTAACTCACAGTTAACATTCAATGCAAGCTATGGATAGCAATTCTATGCAATCAAAAGAAATGACCAAAGAGGAAAAGTTGATTTTTTATATGAGCAGCAACTGCATTTCCCAATAAAATACTCTAAAAGTTTGAACATAATCAAAAAGCCACATACTTACAAGAGAACTTGCCTTCAATAACCATTGACTTACAAACTCTCCTGTTTGCTTCCTTCCAAAAGTTGACTAGTCCTGTTCAATAAAATACACCTGCATTCAACACTCATAATTAAATCAGAAGTGGAATTCCTGGCAAAATTAATGCTACTTGAGACCCTGGCCACTGAAGTAAGACTCCTGTAAGTGGTGCATCTTGTCATCAAGATCAACCGGGCTCATTATTTGCTGACATCAAATCAACCACGCTCATCAAGATAGTATCATATCTCAACTAACATGTTGACTAGACTTCCAAACTAACCATAGAGTTACACGTGTCACAAGTTCATCACTGAAATTTAAATAACTGGGAAGGATGTGTACTCCAATGTATCTTACAGATGATAGCTTTGTTTCCATGTGCTATGAGTTCATCTAAAGTCACCACCCGTGCCACTCTTCACATTTCAATGTATTCATCACTGGCCAGCTGTGTGTTAAAGAACTAAAAACTCAAAAACAAAAGAAACTGCATCCAGAGGAGTTATCAGAACTACAAACTGCCTAAATACTATCAATGGAACAAGTCAGAGTTCCTCAAGATGATCACCTAACCTTGTGCAACAATATTGAACACATGCTTCTATGGATACAGAGATCTGAATGTCCTCAAAGGAATGAAAATTATGAAACCTGGTTCCACCCAATAAGACCTGAATTTTCTCAGCCTCTCCTTCAGCAGCCACATTTTGATCATTATGCCTCTCTCCCTTGCTTTCCTGGCACATTACTAGCCTTCATCTCTAATGCACATTTCTGCCTTCAATTCCTGACATTGAAGGCTCCATTCCTTGAAATATACAGTAGTAAAGTGCCTCTTGTTGGGCAGCCTGCCTGTTTCCCTATGGAAAGCAGGTTTGAGGTTTGTAACCTTTGAGGCATAACCAGTCTGCTGATAGTTGCCCCACAAATTGACTCTCTTGACACCCTCACTCAGAAGGGTACTTTGATGACCAATAAAACCTCATGAAGGTCACATTACAAAACTCCAGAGCTTGACTACTCCCAACAAAGGTTCAGTCAAAGTGTTTGCTCACTCCTTTGACAGTTTCATCTCTCGGCACTTCTTTCTACCTCCTGGTTCGAGCCCCATACCTCCATGGAAATTTTTCCTTTAGAAAGGCTTCTACATCAAACTCCTCATCTGCTCTCTGTAAGTTTTCTAGTCGTCTAGATTCCTCAGGACCTGCTTGAGATGTTTTCTTTGTTGCACTCTTGGACCATGGGAACCGATCCTCAAGCTTCAAAAGCCCCTTGATACGACTGATAGCTGGAGCCAGCATGTCATTTAGGTTCATATTCCATGGGATGTCATCCACCACCTCTGTTCTCTGCACATTTGACAAGTATATATACATGATATAATGAATGGCAGCTACAAGATACTTAATATTCTTCAATGAATTTTCCCACTGGACTTAGAGTATAGGCAAGTTGAAGTGGCAAGAATAGAGTGGATGATTCAGTGGTTGGCACATTGCACCACTTTCTTGAGGTACACCAAGAGAGTCATCTCTTCAGTCATCCATCCATTACAGTTGCTGCACCTGTTTTGAAAATTCTCCACCGAACAAAACAATCAAAGAGGGGTGGGGGAGAAATCATGTTACCTGTTGAAAGCAGAGGTTGCGGAGCTCATCAGCACGCACAGCATTGCCTTGACGTTCTTCCATAGCAGCCCAGGACATCCAGGTGGGCACATTCTGAGAGTCCACTCTCAAAGCACATTTAAATAGAACTCGTGCCAATCCAATATTCTCCTCCCGTTCTTCCAGGATTCCCCAGGCCTGACAAACCAAGGTCAAATCTGATTGGTCTCATTGGTCACCAAGGAGCTCAAGGCATCACCCATAATTTAAATCTTACATGGCCCACTCTGACAACCATCTAATAGTGCCCTTCAATGGCCTCAGTCCCAAATGCTTCCTATGCAATCTAAAATTTTCATGTGTCAGAGCAACCTTGGGGGTACCTGAAATGCTCGGACTGCATCCATACTCTTAGAGTCAACTGAAACAGCCCTTTGAAACAACTCTCGAGCAGCAGCAAGGTTGCCTTCTTTCCACTCCATCCAACCAAAGGCCTGCAGCATTTCTTGCCTGTCAGCTAATCACCTTAAACTGCCTCACTTCTGCCAAACATTACTCTCTGAGGCACCACTGAAATTTCATCAGTTCTCACTAGATGGTGAAGGGACCTCAATTCAGTTCAAGAGAAACTCATCTCTACAGGATATCTAATGCTTACAAGAAAGTGGGAGAAGATAAGACTAACAGGAGTGCATGGCTATAGAGGCAAGACATACTATCCAGACAGGTTGATGGTTGGGATCCACAGCACTGGCACGCTTAAAGAGATCACGAGCAATGCCAGGATGGCTACAGTGATACTCGAACAGTGCAAATGCTTGCAGGAGCACAGGATCCCTTGTGTTGAGCTCATAGCCTCGATGAAAAAGCTGCCTAGCACGTTCATTGTTGCCTTGTTTTGCCTCAAACAAGGCCCAGGCTTGCCATACATGCCGATTCTTGGGACTTGCTTCTAACCCTTTCTGCCACATGCCCCACAACCATACATGAATGCAAAGATGTGGATCTACCACAGGCACATAGAAAATGAGAACTGACAAATCCATACAAAGAACAATTTTGGTACAAGCAAAGATTCCACATTTATGAGCACACCATGCAACCTCGCAAACCTGGAATAATTGACGTGCAGTGGCAGCATTGCTCTGCTCCGACTCCATGAGAGCCCAAGCCTGTCATAACACAACCAAATGCAAGGAGTATTTGAGAAATTGGAAGCAATTAGCTACAGCACAAGAGCAAGAAAGAGGCTGAGTATATTAGATATGTGATGTCTGAAAACCTATAGTTGAATGCCAAGTGAAACATCTCACCAGCCAACTAGCTGCACTCTTTGGATTTGTCCTGGTAGCCTTGTCAAACAGCAAGCGAGCCTGCTCAAACCTGGCTGCTTTGACTTCAATGCATGCAAGTGTTTGGAAGATATATTCGTTGGCCCCACAGTTTTTCAGCCCTTTGTTCAGCAGCCCTCTGGCCTTTTTAGTGTCACCCTCACGAAACTCCAACACAGCCCAGGCATGCCATGCTGCAGCATGTGTCTTATCAGCCACTGTAGCTGCATCAAAAAGCTTCCTTGCCTTGCTGCTGTTGCCACTCCTGTCCTCCAGCACTGCCCATGCCTGTCATTCAACCCCACAAATGCTCTCACCATCTTCCCTTTTTCTGCCCAAATAATATGATCTGCAAACTTACAAGTAGTCACAAAGCAGCTAGTCATTCTGAAACTGCTACACCAGCAAGGTGGAAGAATAGTACCTGCCAAATGTAGGCATTCTCACCACGAACAGCCTGACAACCATCTTCATACACCTTCCTTGCTTCTTGAACCTTGTTCATTCTTGTCAGCAAATTCCCCAGTGCTACATATGGCCGGCCATCATCAGGCCAGTCTCTGATGCACTGCCACCAACCCAGTTTCATGTGAGTGAAGCAGTGACCTTACAACCAAAGGATACTGGATGATAAGTTTCTACTCCCAGAATGCACTAGTCCCAGAGAATGCACTAGTCCAGAAGCACATGGGAGGCACAACACAGCAACCAAGAGAAATTCACAAGACGACAGCCACCCTAAACCCTAAACCCTAATACACAAAGAACAAAGGGTTCAAGTCCCAGATAGAGAGGACAACACAAGAACAAGAACAAGGTGGCACCTGCTTCAACCGGGTTGCAGCCTCCTTATACATGCCTCTCTGCCGCTGGGTGCGTGCCCAATACAGCTGCAAATCCAAGTTGATGCTCAATCGCTGATACGGCTTGCCTGGCTCCCCTACCAATGACACAGCCAGAGTTGTCTTTGTGCCTTCGCTGCCCATCACTTCTACATCGACATCCCTCCGCCAGACACTCTTTGATGCATCATGTCTCATTGCTGTGACTGCCAGCCCTTGAGCATCTGGTGATACATTGCTTCTTCCTGCCACTAACTCCTCTTTCCTTGTAACAAGATTGCTGAAACCAGAATCATCTACACTAGATATAATAGTTTCTTTTCCTGCAAATGATGATGATGATGATGTCTTTGATCTATACTGCCATTTGTAGTAAGGCCTCTCAGCTTGTTGTGCAACCAACCCTAACTTTGCCTCCAAATCTCTCAAACCCTGTACCTTGGTCTTATTGCTGGCAGTCCTTCCTGTACCAACCTCCATGTCAACCCTTCTAGACAGCTCTTCTTCTCTACCTCTGTCATTCCCCATATTCACCTCTAGTCTGGTCCCCAACCCTTCTCCATCTTTCCTTGTCTTCTCTGTGTTCTCATTTGGTTCTTTTGTGCCTACAGTAGCTGGCTTGTCTAATTTCTCAACTGTTGTCTCCTCCATCTTTCCATTCTTGTTTAGATGCGGTGAGTCTGGATTGACTCGCCACAACAACACTTCATTTTCACTATCCTCTACTTGAAAAGATCTCTTTGCCACTTCACAGTCTCGGGGCAGAGTGATAGTATTATATTGCAATAGAATGCTTGGTCCTTCCCAAAAGGGACAGGGCAATGATAGCACATTACTGTATGAGAGGAATTTGTGAGCCCTCAGAATCACGATTTTCCTCTGCAAACCAATTCCAATTTGCAACAATGAGCAATGAATTCTGGTCACTGTTCAGGCAACAAATTTGTATAGGATAATGGCAGGTTTAGAGTGTATTCTGTTGTTTGAGGGCATGGGAACGAGGCCGGTAGCTTGAGCTCCTGAGCCCAAAAACAACAGAATATCTGATGTGACCTACAATTAACCTACTTAAAAACCTGACCTAATTTGAAATTGTGCAAGGAGGTTATGCTTGGTAAGGTGTGTCTCATTATCTCCGAGAAAGGTTCTGTTTGGGAAAGAACCTCCAAATACAAAGGAAAAATTAGGTCACGTTTTTAAGATCAAAGCATGGCTCCCCCTACGGCGAGATCTACCCTTCAAACATTCATGCTAGGTCAATTCGCAGCCTGGATGGAATCGAAGGAAGCTTAGACACAGCACAGGAAAGAGGAAAGAAACACCAACTTTAGATATTGTTGTTGTTCTGGCCACAATAATAAGCGGACACCAATCCACTGAGGTTTTAGTAGCTCCTAAAACATACGCAGCTTTCAAGCGCCGCCGCCTCAACTTCCATGTCTCCCCTGACCACAACTCGCCCGTTTCCAATTGCGGTCCTGACGGCAAGGAGCTTCTATGCAAAGTGCTAACTGAAACACACGAGTGTGCCGAAGCTGCTGCTACTGCTACAGCCGCCATCTCTTGTGCTCCGCAACAGAAGATATGTGTGCAGATGCCAAAACCGAAATAGAGGACAACAAAACAAAAACAGAGCCGAGAGCGAAAGAAATCGGCTGCTGTAAACTAACTACGCGAGTACTTGATGCAGCTAGTCTCCAGCACCAGCACCACAACTTCGATAACAGCAATGATGATAATGAGAGCATCATTAGCACTGCTCAGTGTGCGACCCTGAACATCAAAATTGGATGTAGAGACATGCCAGTTTGGATCAGCAAAATAGTTTTGGCCCAACATTTTGGCACAGTCTGAATGCATCTCCAGCAGTGCTCAGTCTGTCATCCTGCCAAAATGTTTCTCACATCCAAGTTCAGTTAGTTACTTTTTCTCAACCCCACCCATAAAACCAAAACTGGGACTGCAAATATGTGGGAGAATAGTAACAGCAATCTGATAGACCAATCAAACTATCTAGCCAATCAACAGCGGCGTATCGCTTTGAAGTGCCTTTTACGGGCTGGAGTGAAACAACAGCCACCAATGCACCAGTTCAGGACGAGGCCGTTCAAGCTGTTTTGGGATGAACCAAAAACACATCCTCTTGCCTTGCCCAAGGATTTTTCAGCCCCTTCTCTGCCCCAAAATTTTCCCCTCCTACCTACTCCCCCACCTCCTACCTACTTCCCTCCCTCCTACCTACCTCCGCCCTTCTACCTCACTCACCTCATTTCCTGTTCACTCCATCTCCAAAGCTTAGAAGAGCTCATGAGCTTAGAGTTTCGAGGAGATGTAGACACAAGGCTTGAGGAAGGTGGAGAGCTCAACGTTGAAGGAATCTGGAGAGAAAAAAGCAAGAGGAGTGCTTCATCCTAAATGCAGCAGGGAAAAAAGATTACCTTCTCTACATTTTTTTTTTTTCTTTATGATCTTTTTTTCTTTGTGGTTTTTTTTTTTTGTTTTTTTCTTCTATTTGACAAGAGATAAACTCCCTCCTTTTTTTATGTTTTTTTTTCTTTTTTTATGTTTGAAAAGAGGTAAGTTCCCTCATTTTTCTGCATTTTTTTTGGTCTCTATGGTTTCATTGTGTTTTTTTTTTCTTTTGTTTGAAAAGAAGAAGATGTTAGGAGAAAGCACTTGAAACGAAAGGGCAGAAGTAGGAGCCAAAAATGAGAGGGCAA
>Ga0116227_10004898_pt1 | contig 28705 bp, 24 predicted proteins | sample S1TSphgellanicum_FD_89693 | JGI IMG/M metagenome (GOLD analysis project Ga0116227, IMG submission 89693) | Host-associated microbial communities from peat moss isolated from Minnesota, USA - S1T2_Fb - Sphagnum magellanicum MG | ecosystem: Host-associated > Plants > Peat moss > Unclassified...
AAAAAAGAATTCCAATAAAAAAAGGTCAATGGGGAGTGCATTGTATTTTGGAATAAACCCATTCCCCCCCCCCCCCCCTTTTAATAATCTTACTTTTTATTTTCTAAAAAAAAACACGACAGCCAACATTTATAAAAAAACTTTTATTTATTACACCCACCACAAAGTCTTTCATAAAAAAAATAAGAAATACAAAAAAGGGGGGGGGGGGGGGGGATGGGTTTATTCCAAAATACAATGCACTCCCCATTGACCTTTTTTTATTGGAATTCTTTTTTGTCAATAAATGAAATGAAATATTAAAAACTTGAAGATGAAGTGATTGTGGAGGTTTTTAATTGCCATCAAAAGGGGAAAAAATCACCAAATTATTTTAAATATTTAACAATAATTTTTACAAAAAAAATGGAAAGATGATTAAATTTTTTATCACATATATGATTCATAGCAATGTTTGGTGAAATTTTCCTAATGATGATTTTTTTTACTATATATTCCTATGGATGATTGCATGAACAAAAATTCCAAGAAAAAACATTGCTCCCCACAATGGAATGAACCTCATTTTAGGGAGGAGAAATCATATCCCTTTTATTGAAAGTCATGTAAAATCTAAGAAGAAGAAGGGCCCATAAAATGGGTTCCCCATTCTTTCTTAAGACTAAGTAGTTGTTTATTTCTCAGTCTATAACATTAAAATAGACACTAGAAGTAAAATTTGTAAATTATATTATCATGGCCAAGAGTGGAAAAATGGGTATGTATAATAATAAAATAATGATCTTATGGGTTATACGAGTAAAGATCTTTTGATTAAGGGCATATTTTGAACTCATGTAAAGGTTAACAAATTGTTTTGAATTAAGCATAAATAAAGTTAATTAGTCTGACCTCACTTGAAACAAAATATAATATTGTAGGAAAAGAGATGCTAGATAATGCATAGGTTCATGCATGGAAAGAATGAATAAAAGAATATATTAATAAATGATATAATATTATTGGTTTAAAATTAACAAATGAAAATATTAATCATATTTAGATGAAAGAGATGGATGATTCATCCTTTTTTTTGGGGGGTATTTAAATGATAATGGGTGAAGCTTCATTCCTCATTTTCAAACTTTCAAATTGTTAATTTATTATTAAGCTTTGTAAGAGAACTTTCATGTGTAATGAACCTATGATACAATACAGATATATGTATTGTTATGACTTTACAATAAGCATATGTGTTGGAGTAGTCATCCCCACAGGGAAAAGTTTAAGGTGCAAGGTGTGTATGATGAGCTTCTCATTATATGCAACTCATATAAAGGCCAAGCTTTAGAAGCATGAGTGATCCTAATTCAAGACATGTGAGTTTCACCCCTTGTATTGTGTATGTTATGTGACACTTTCATTCATTTAATCTACCTTTGTGTAAGAAGAGATTTATTTTGATACTGAGCTTTATAAGTTCCATCATAAACTACAAGACCAGCCTTCCCCATGTTCTATAACAGATGAAAATGGCAAAATACGATTCAAGCTCCCACATCCTTTAGTTGGCAACGATGGGTTCTTGCACAACTTAATATGGCTTGCATTGTGATACAACAATTCTTACATGTGAGGTTTCACGTGTGAAAAAGGAGGTTTATTACATTTCAAAAAATTTATTAGTGTAGACAGAGGAGAACTTACAACTGGTAAGATCCTGTGAGGCATTTCAAAAACCAAAATGGCTTGCATAGTTATTTATTTATTTGTCTGTGATATCTGGTGGGTATTCTGTGGGTAACCATTGGGAATCACTGGAATTTTTTAAGTTGCTGGATTTTGTGGTCTGAATATTTTTTCTCAGTTGTCTGGAGTGAACTAACTGTCAAATGTGCACCTAATAGGCTTCGATAGGTTTCTAAGGATTTTAGAAGGCCAATTGAATTGATAGAAAGTGATCGGTATTTTCAACGTGCAGCAGCAGAATAGGGTTGTGTATAAGCTTGAAGATTTTTTTTTTCACGCCAATGGGATTGCTGGATTTGATGGTCTGAATTTGTTTTTATAATTAACTTGAGCAAACTAACAACTCAATTTGTTAAACCTATTAGGTACAGATAGAGTTCCAGCACATTACTTTTGCACTTTGTTTTCATAAAGTGGCAGCTTTGTTTTCATAAAGACCGTGGCAGATTTGTTTAGTGCAGTTGGAGGCCACATTACAATCATAATAAATCTGCAGGATTCTTTAGTTTACAAAGTGGGTTTTATACACATTTTTATAGTTCCCCGCTCTTCATGTTTTTTTCAACTTCTTTCCACATTTCAGTCGACATCTGCAAACACTCTATTGTGATCTTTACACCTTGTAAAGCTCTTGAGTGATCGGATTACCAGAATTGAGCCTTTGCTTGGCTCTGCCTCACACAAGTCCTTACTACAATAATGCCCTTGCTTTTGGACTTTACCTTACACTTGGGCTCTTTTTGTGAAAAGTGACGAGGAGGAGGGTAAAGAGAGGACCATGATTTATTTATTATATTAAGCTTCTAGAAATGACAGTAATACTCTTGCTGCTGGTATGTGAAATTCTGCATTGTATGTTTGTTAGCTTCATTATGGTGCTGTTAAACAAATATGCTTGGGTTCTATGTTGAATGTGCAATTTGTTAAAATACACATATCTTTGGAGTATGGTTTGCTCAAGTATCCTGCCAAGTTCACTTTGAAACATCGTGAAGTCCATTGTTGTTTCTAAAGATATTTGGCTAGTTTGCCAAGTTGATCTTTACCAATTTGTTAGTCCATTTTGCCAAAATGTGAAGTCCACATTACTCAATTGTCAATGCTATGACCACATTCCCAAGGTTCCAACTCTACATTGTCAACAAGGCAACATTGCAAAATTGTCATCACCCTGTGGACTGCCCCAAATGAGCTTCAATCTGCCCATGATTTAAAAAATTCTGGGCTGTCAAATGTCTGATATTTTCTGAACTGCCAAAAATCCTGCCCCCAAAAATCAGACTGCCCCTGGATTAAATTTTAACAGGTTATGTACTTGGACAGTACCCTTTTTCTTTCCTTTTCTTTCTCTCTCTCTCTCTCTTTTTCTCGATGTGATGACTGTTTGAAGCTTGAGAGGAGCTCTTTCAAAATTCAAATTACTGTCTAAACTTGATAGGCGTGTGCTAAACCTCCCTAGGAAAACCCTTGTTTTTTCTTTGTTCAAGGAGTATTTAAAGCGACATTAGGTTACAAAATATAATAAAAAAGAGAGATGGGCAGGGAGGGAAGGAAAAGTACCAATGGCCTAGTGCTGAACATATTTAAGTGCCCCTGATTTTTGATTTTTTTTCACAGGCTGACTAGGTGGACACATCCCCAACCGCACTAATAGTTTGACAATGGGGACAAGAACTCATGAAATGATGAACTGAAGGTAATCTATGATTCATATTCTCTATTCATTTGCCATGGGTTTAATAGTAGAGGGATGCTAATTTCACCCAACAATCCTATCTCTCAATTTTTTGTTCATAAGCAATCACTAATTTCAGCTATCTGGAATCCACTACTCTCTGAACCGCCAATTATTATGAAGTTCATTTGGTAGAGGAGACTGATTAAAACAACTACTTGTTTAGTTGGTTCATGTTCCCAGCAGTTGCGAATAACTATGTGCATGCCGACAACAATATTGCGTCCAAATGAAAACAACCGTGAAGATACTGATAAGCTTCAATAAGTAGTGAATTTGCTTCAATTTTCTGACATATAAACAAGGATATATGTATTCAAATGACAACCATTGTGTTCCCATGTGGGAAATTCAAAGAACTCAAATGGGACCTCTCCTTGTCTAGGACATGCTAATTATATCCCTTTTGGGTGTTTCATCAGCTTGGTGCAATACTACACATATGCATCTAAAAAGAGACCACGAATCAAAACCCAAATCCCTATGAGTGAAAAAAGCATAAGCACATCAAGACTGCTTGTAAGATTGCTCTCTCCTTTAAACCCTTGTTATTCCTGAAGGGCAGATAATAGCCTATCTTCTGTTCAATGGCCAGACTGAACCAGCACCCATTGGCATACCGTGCTCTTGATGCCCTTGTGCACAGAGGTCTGTAGAGTAGCATATTGGAGCTGGGCATCGACATTGAAACTCTATTGCAAGATGAGTGGGAGCTATGGTTGCAGCACGCTGTGGGGGATGGCGACGAGCAAATCTGGAAGTGTGAAAAAAATTTGAAAGAAGAACTCTCTGTGGACAGATCACCTATGCTAGTCTAACTCCCTAGCTAGACTTCATCCACCTCAAGGGAATTGTCCTACATCCTTTAGTGGTACCAGTGTAGGTGCTGGTTCACCCAAGGGTTCCCTAGGTATCGAAATGACTAGGGTAAGTTACAAATTTGTTACAATTTGGTTACACTGGTGCTGGTTCACCCTAAGGGTTCCCTAGGTGTCAATTTGACTAGGGTAAGTTACAAATTTGTTCAACCTGTGGTTGTAGCACAGTGTGGTAGGGAGAGGTTGAGTTACTTCGTGGAGGTAGGCCTGAGGGCTCAAAATGCAATCTGAAATTTCAGAGTGGCATGTGGCATCATTTCAAACACTTTCAAAGTAAAGATTTATTTTTTCTTATTGCCTTTCTTTCAGAGCGCTTGAATTATTCTGTCATAATTATATGAAAAATCCTTAATTACATCGGGCAATAAAAATATTAATACCTTTCATAATATTGTGTACCAGGCCTAAAAGGGATCAACTAGTTGCTCTATGTGTATTTTCAGCCCTTATGGAGGGCACATGTCAGGGCCTTGGATTACTGATTATATCATTGGAGTAAAAGTTGATATTTAGGATTGGACAAATGGTTAGTAAAACCCAAGGGAAGGGGGACCTTCTCAAAATATAAAGGGCGTAGGAGGCCGGTCCCTGCAATTTGGAAATATCCACCTAGTTTATGCTTGGACCTTATCATAAGCCTAAATATATGTAGACCAAGAGGCGGTGCAACTCAGAGGGTCTTACACCTACTGTTCAGAGTGAGAGGGACTTTTCAACTACGTATGTGTAAGACCCCTGCTGCTCCTAAATGGTAGGTACAAGATCCCTCCTCTTGTGTAGGAGGCATATTCATGGATGGACATCCAAATTTACTAGGAAATTTCTTGGAGTGCTTTATGTATAAGGGCTCTGAGGCTCTTGTTCGCACCCGGGCTTGCCACACTTCCTGTGTGGTCTCTTTTTACTCTTCTTAAGAGTTTATCTGTGGAGTAGTTTCAGTTGGATTGTTGATATCTTCTTTTGTCCCATTTGGTGAAGCTTAATATGTAACAAAGGTTACAGACTTGTTTTTCTGGGGAAGAAACTGAGACGCCAAGACGCAATGGGATTTGAAGTTTGAACCAGTGGTGTGTGGTAATTTGATATTTTTCAGTTTTTGCAGATTTGAAAAAATCAAAGAACCTCTGGTTTCATTTTCTGAAATTTTTGGGAATTGAAGAATCTGTTCAGTTCGGCTTATTTCAAATTTAAAGATGAAGGTTCTTTATGTGTTATGTTTTCTCTTGGCCAGAAAATAAGCAGATATATTTGCCTAGTGGTTCTTTAGTCTAAGAACTTGCCATCTTGTTGGGTTTTGACATTATTTTGTCAACACCATCAAGCTCTCCATTGGATTTGCTCTTGCTTCCTATAAACTTCTTGTTGTGTCTCCTCTCCTCTTGAACTCTAAATCCATCACACAAATTGTGTTCTGATCATCAACTTGGATCAAATTGGCATCAAGTCAAGCATTTCCATCGTTCTCACTGTACATCACACCAATCTTCTTGAAGGGCTGATCTTGTTCTGTGTTTCTTGACAAGAAGCACCCCCGCCCACCCTCATTTTCCCCTTTGATGTTGGTTAAGTGGGTACATACCCAGCTTGATAGCCAGCAGGGGTTTCTCTTGTTTTCTCATAAGAACTCAACATTGATTTGAACCAATGTTGGCTTGTTCTTCTTTTTGAAGAGAACCTTTGATCTTGATTTTGACAATAATTTTTTTCCTCTAGATGAGGGCGCAAGTTTGAACCTGGTTCTTCATATTTTTAAATCATTTGGTTTTTGATTTTGACACATTTTTAAAAAATTCAAAAAATTTCAATCTACTTTAAAAAATCAGGTTCAATTTCATGTACACACTACACACTTGCTAAGATTGCATATTGTACAAGTACAAAGATATACATGAAGTTAAAACTGGGGATGCATACGCAAATAGTTTTACAAATAATTTTTAAAAATCAATTGCTTATGAAATTCAGCGTACTCCAATATTTAGTGCTAGAGCGCATAACATTAGTGTTAGACCCCCTAACAAGCTTTGTCTGGTGCCCAATTATGGAGCCCTGCACAATTTTTTTTACCATAGTTTCTGTTCTCCATTATTAACATTTGTCCTCTGTAAGAACATTTTTTTTGGTATGTCCTATTGTTTGCCAGTGGGTTAGGAACTAATACTCACTGCTAGCCTACTTCCTTTTATTTACAACAGTTGAATCCTCTATTGTATTTCTTTAATTTTTTTAGAACATTAATCTGACCTCGCACAAAACTCAACAAGGCATCACAGAGACCTCAAACAATACTTGTTTGCAAGTATATTTAGTGTCTCATCTGCCCTGAAAAGGGATTCAGAACTTGACCTTTCTATTGTGAGAATCTGGTGTTGCACAACAATTTGTGTCTCTGCAGAGTTTTTTCAAAATTAGCAGCCTGTTCAGCAAACCATGTGCCCTCTGAAAAATGTTCTGTGGAGTGATTATAACCAACCCAGTGCAGCAAATGCCAATTATACTTAACCACCACTACACCACATGGGCTGTGTTAAATATGGGCATCTGTATGCACAAAAGCTTAACAACCTGTTTAGTTCAGGGAAATAGGGTCTATCTGTAGACCATTTCAGAATTTGAAGTACATTTCACACATGCCTGGTAAGCCCAGGTGAAGGTATCAAAATATAAGGTCCCCTTTTAGCTGCAGACAAGTTGCATTTTGAACATTTCGATTATCTCCTCAAATAGGTGTGACTAGAGCTTACGACAGTGTCTATAGATATACGCTATTTCTGAGTAAAAATGGGGGATCATGTAAGGTATTTTGCTTTCCTGGTATCTTACAATCCTACTGCCCAACCAGCACCCATACTGGCAAAATCATAAAAACGGTATATTGTTTTTGGGGTTGTTTCTACAATTTGTCAATATCTCCCTGTAAAACATTATCAGGGTTCTCAGAAGTCCAAATTCAACATTTCTGGGGTTAGATGAAGCATCTAAGAGGACTCCTTCAAGAAGGTGAAGATATCAAACTAGGTGAAGGGCCCAGTGATCATACTCGGGGAGTTTGTAAGGTAAAGATGCAATCTTCAGCTTGCTGACGGCCAAACTGAAGCAGCACTCACAAGTGTGCCGTGTAGGATGGATGATGTATGGACAGAAAACACTTTTGCATTGTATTCATGTCTGGCAGCCAACCATGGTGATAAAGTATGTACTAATGTACTTACCATCCACATGCATCAACCTACCTAGTAGCCATCAAGTGGCTTGCCTATTTATATATCTACATAGTAACCACTTACATTCCCTAGGTACTTACCTATGGTACTAGGTACCTACTTACCTAGCTAGTTATCCAGGTTGGGGAAGGGGGGAGGCAGGAGGGTTTGGATCTCAATTGTGGTTCATCCAAAGCTGTGTCATAACAGGTTTCCAATGTATGGGGCAGTGATGGGTGCTATGTCAGGTAATACTTTGTAGACCAACTAAAAATGAACTGAGAAAAGAATCAGGTATTTATGCAGAACCAAGCTCAGAGAAGAAACGACATTGGCTACAAGCCGATGTGAGGAACAGCAGCTTCTCACATGTGGTGCAGAGTCCAGAGGCTCATGCTCAGAAGGAATTCTGGTCAAGTTTGTCAGTTTGAAAGTATGGTGTTATAATAGCTTATTGTCCATAATTGAATTCCAACAAAAAAAAATGGTGGGTATGACCATTGCTCACGCTGTGAGGCAACCCATTTATTCCTTGGAACTCAGAAAACTATAGTTGGGAGCCTCTTAAAAAGTATGGTTGTGTGAATAAATATGTGTAGGGTGAAGCTGTCAGTGGGCAGAACTTTGGGCTATTGCCGTCCCAATTCCAGTAAAGCCTGTGGCTGAGGGCTTTACTATAATCATGAAGACATGCTCCAATTTTTTTCTTTCAGTGGCTACCGCAGAAAAAACAAAACAACCAACCAGATGTTTTGAAAAATGGAATGCCCACTGGACTGAGCATTTCATTGTTTGAAATGCCCACACAAACCGAAGAGGAAAAATATGTTGTGTAATGTGCCATCCAATTACTATAAACAGATTGGAGCAGGTCTTTGTGTCCAGGTAGTAGCCAACATGTGCCTTACCTACCTACATTGGTAAGTAAGCACTCACATACTTCCCATCCTTATACCCACTTACATAGTAGGGAAAGGGGTAAGTAGGCGGCTTTACAGGATGTGTTACCATCCAATGGAACCTTGATAAGTCAATTGTGGTTCATCCATGCCATGGGCAGAACAAGTTTCCTTTAGATGGTGTGTTGAGGGGTGCCAGGTCACATAATGCCATTTGATTTAGGAGCAATTGTGCTTTGGGTAAGTTTCAGGAATTGCAGCTTTCAGGAACTTAATCTTGAGAGATTCAAAGTATCAAAACTTTAAAAACTGGATTTAAAAGAATGAGCCAATTAAAGAGGACCACCCAAAGCAAAAGAAAAGAGAACTTTTGATGCAACCTCATGTAGCCTAGTTAACATACATAATTCATATAAAGCTACTAAACACCAGCAGCAACATGAAGCAGATATGCACAAACAACGGTTCTTGAACCGAATTCCCCAAGCCTTCTTCTCCCTCACACACTGCTCCCTCAGAGCAGCAACCAAACAATGGTGCACAAAGATTAAGATTAGCTCCACAAAAGGGACACAATCTTATGACGTCTGGCATGGCACCTTTTGACTCCTTACTATTTTGCAAGTTGGGCATTCCTTTTTTAGGTGTTTGTTATTCTTGTAACAAGTCTAGGGCCAGATTGGGGGGGGGGGTTTACTTGTCAGATTTTTCATATATATATATATAGCCAGATTTCTGTATTTGGTAAGTTCCATTTGGTAACCAAAAACATACTCAAACGGATATTTGAATTATTTTATTTTTATACCTTGTTTATAGCCAAATTGAGCTAAAATTTCTTAGGGATGCTTTCCATTTTAGCTACATCACAAAATTGGAAAAAAAGGAAAACATTGGCTCTAGTCCCAGATTTTTTATTAAAGGAAGTCAAGAGCACTTTTGCTTATTATGTGTCAAGACAAGCTGACATATTTCTGTTCTTCAAACTGTTGTCATCATTTTTGGCCTGGGCTAATAATAGCTAATACCGCTTTCTCAGAGTGTGGTCCACATACTCAGATTAGGTGTCAAATTTTTCACTTCTCTGGAGTCACAAGTCCCACCTCTCACTTGTAGTACTCTGGAATCCTTTGTTTTTGTTATGAGTGAGGAGCATTCAAGGTTGCCACTGTTGTTTTCACAGTGTCAAAACTTCAGAATGTCCTGTTTTTAGCTGACAATTTTGCAATCTTTCAGTATACCTGCGATGATTTGGTAAATCAACAACAGTTTTGTCTCCTTGTTGTCAAGCTGAGTGCAAGGTTGAAGATAGGATGATATTTCAGTGTACACTTTACTGCAGCTTATTATGTGTCCTCTTTCTGCACTCTAGGACAACCTGAGATATTCAGCTCAGGTCTTGAAAATCACACCATTGTTGGTATTCAGAAGCTACTATTTTATCCCTTTGTTTTTTCTTTTTTTTTTTGGAGAGAAAGAGGAGAAGATGACCTGGGAACAACTTTCATTACCCATGTCTAGATGAGTGTATGAGAAGAAGGATGGTAACTCTTGTCAGGACAGTTGATCCATCAACCCATTCCCAGAATCTTGACATTAATTGCTTTGCATCAATTATATAGCATCTTCCTGGATGAGACTCAAGGCAGAAATGAAGAACTAGATGATCTAATGTTCCATGAGCAGAACTTCTGATGAAATACTTGTGAAACTTAATAATGATGTTCAAATTATTTACTTATGGTTGTCAATTTCTTCTGCAATGGTCTACATGACCTCACAATAACCGTATCTCTTATCATCTTTGTGTTTAGGGATATAAACTGCATCACAATAGCTGGTCTTGTGATCAATTTTGAGTGGACTCTGGTTTCCTAAGTCAAATTTTGGGAGGTACTTAATGACATGCTGCTTTGAGCATCAATGAAGACAGTCTGAAAATAAGATGTAATAGCGCTCCAGAGTGAAGAGGGGCTGGTCACAAGCAATTGTTAAACTATGGTCTGCTATGTTAATCTCTCTTTGTCTACTTGTGTAATTAATGTGATTTAAGAAGGGCATTTGAAATGTGTGGTTTTGCCCCAGTCATTTTGAAGCTCTCACATCTCTCACTCTTGGGACATCATTTCCATTAGGCATTTGTGATGACAAAATTTGCCAGTTTGACTTTAGATGTAAAATGAAGATCGAAATGCATAGAAATAAATGACAAACTTCTAATGCAAAGTGAAGTTGCAAACCTATTGGATATAAACCTCAAAAGTAAACCAAAAATGCAAACATGTCGCATTACCAATAAACATCCAAAGCAAATCAAAAGCAACCAAATTAGGAAACCTCGAATACCAAGTGAAGATCCAAGCACATGAGGACAAACAACAAATCAAAGAAAACAAAACATAAGTGTAAGCACATGAGAGTAAACAACAGACCTCAAAAACAAAGCCAAGATGTAAGTGTGCAAGATTAAGCATGGATGTGCTAAAGTGAAAAGAAAACTTCTCATGCCAAGTGAAAATGCAATCTCCAAGAAGAAATAATATTTTATTGTAAACAAAGATGCAATTGTGTAGCAGCAAAGAGCAAACAAAAAACCTCCAATGCAAAGTGATGATGTAAGGTCTAAATGAGTTTGGCCAAGCACATTAATCCTCTAAGTGCAAAATGTCGCCAGATTCTATATTAAGTTTAGTAGGCAGCCAAAAAAATTAGAAGGCCACTTAAATTATTTTACTTTCATATTTTGTTTTATAGCACAATCTGGATAAATTTCCTTTTGGTATGATTACCACTTCATCTACATCACAAAATTGGGTGCAGAAAACAAAAAAAGACATTGTTTGAAGAAGTATTTTGCTTGTGCAAAAACCTTGACCATAGATTTGAATCAATCTTAGCCATAGAAATGATGAGCTCCTTGGTTGTCACTGTTGTTAGGAGTTATATACAACTCTTGGTTGGTTTCCTCCTGGTGCTCTTTGGTTGCTACAGGTATGGTGGTCATGAGACTCCATGTCACTTCTGACCCAATTGACAGCTCTTTATTTCTTTGCAACTCCTGAGCACATTATTGCTTACTGGCATCAGGTCAATGAGTCCTTCCTTTACCAGGTTCACCAAGAGATCAGTACCCTTATATGATAATGGCACAAGGACTCTATTGAATGGTTCAGAGCGCTTTGGCCAATCTTTTAAAGTTCAAGCTCAGATCAAGGTGTTGATGGTGTGTAATCTTGGCAATTGGGGCTCATGTCTCTTCTACAATCTTGGCAATTGCATCGTAATTGGACTCTGTGAAAATGTACATAACCACGATGAACAGCCAGGGGGTCATTTTTTTGCCCATTGCTATCAAGGGCTCCATTTGCACTTGGGCTCTGTACTTCATTCAGCAATGAAGACAAAAGCAAGAAAATTTGTCTTTTGACAGCCTTTTTTAGTTGATGCAACTCTTTCAAGATCACTGCAAAGAGCAATTGATACTGATAGAGAGAAAGGATCTGATGATTGCTCCTAATTGGGGATTGACACAAGTGCTGCTCATGCTTATTAGATTTATTTACAGAGTGCAACACAAGAATAAATACAGGTGGAAGCTCAAGAAGTTGCAAATCCAGAAGATCTCGGAGTCTTGGAAAATATAGGGGGGAAAAGAACCTATGCTGAAGCCAACAACCTCAGAAAACCCTAAAATTCAATGGGTTGGTTTTGGATTCAGGAGCAGGGGAAGGGTCTTTAATGGATTAGGAACATAGTGAATTCATAAGAAGGGTTCACTCTTCATTACGGAATAACACAGAAGAAGCTGTGACCCAGGATTTCATGTCCTGATCTAGAGTATTTGTTGTGTACCTGCATTGAAGGCGAGGTTTCAAGCTCTCCCCCCGAAAACCTTACATTTATTTGCTTGAAGAATCTAATTATGCATTGCAAGAAACAAACCATATGGTGCTTCAACATTAACTTAAAATCTGCTCTTTGAAAGGGGGTATGATCTTGGAGCGTTGATCAGAAATTGATGCAGAGATTGAAAACTGATTTCGACTCTGTGCTAGTTTTCAAGCTCTTGAGAATGATGAAGGTAACTGAATAAGCACCAAGCAGGATAACCAAGCGAAGAAACAAGGAAAAAAACATAACCGATGCAAATGCATCCCTTATACCGTGATCATGGTTTTTTGTGATAGTTTTTGGAGGGATCATAGCCAGTTTCATTGAAACCCTCGCCTGTGTGCAGGAGTTACAGTTTCTTTGAAGAAGGAATTGGTGAGAGGGAAAAGGTCCATGGCCACCAAGGTCAAAGAGAAAGGGAGTTCAAAGCTCATACCCATTCCACAGCCACAGCACATTGAATCTGTGGCAGAGCAACAAGAACAGGAGGAGTCTGAGAACAACAACAATGATGAGTATTGGAGGAAGATCCCTTATGTTGACATCAAGGATTTAGGACCTGGCATATATGCTGGAATGAAAATGGAAAAACTGTTGAAGCCATGGCAAGAGGTTCAAAGATTCATTTATTGCCCCTTTTTACACCTCTACATGTTGATGATGAACTACAGAAACACTTGAGAGTAGATCAGTAGTTATTTTAGATATATCAAGAATTGCATGAAGCTGATAAGGAGGGGAGGCCATTGCAGGGGGGGCATCGCCACGACTTCTGTAAAATGACAAGGCCGTCACGTCCAGATGACTTAGTCATTCACTATGAGTTCGGGGAGGATTTGAAGGTTTGTGTCCATCAATCCCTCCTCAATTCTGAATCTCAAGCAGCAGAATGTAAAGGTTCATTCTTCTTGGAAAGCATGGCATGCAAAATGTAAAGTTTCCTTCATCTTGGAAAGCATGGCATGCAAATGTTCGTATCAGCATGTTGCTAGAAGGAAGAACTTGACATGTCTGATATGCAAAAGTCAAGTCATGTTTGCAGCCCTCTTTTGTGCTCAAACAGACCTTGCTTGCTGCAATGGGATGATGAGATGGATCGTACACATTGCACGACACTTATGTAAATGAAATTCATATTCACAAGTAATAGGGCTTTTTGGGGTATGTCTTTTGGAAGATTGCAGAGGCATAACAGGCTTGTTTATGCGCTGGAGAATTGGCGACAGCTCCAATTCCTCAAGGATGAAATGATGATCCAAATCCGCAAGCTGCATACCATCGAGTGTGAATGTGCCCACTTCCAAAGTAACCCCTGTTTCTCCATCTCTTTCAAATGGACGTCTATGCTCTTGTGTAACTTGCATATATAGGAAACAAGAGAATTGCCTTGGAGTGCTGATCATCTAAGAATTGTAGAAAGTGGCATCAGGGTCTGAGAAAACTTGAATGGAAAGCATCAAATACAAATTCTGTTTCTCTGTTTCAATTTCTGTATTGGATTACAAATTCATGTTGATCATCCAATACTTCATATTACAGAATTGAGGAAGCAGATAAGATTGGACCAACTCTACTATGAGAAGTCACTCCGATGGCCACTTTCACCTTTAGCTTCAAGAATTTCAATGAGCTCTGACGAGACATCTACAGAATCACCTACCATCAGTGAGGTGGAGCCAGTATCTCCACCAGGCTCACCTGCAGCCATCCCCCAGATTGCAGGGTCAGAAGCTGGCTCTGATATGTCAGGGATCCTGACCACAACAAAGACAAAGGAGAAGAAGAGGTTACATTTACCACCTCGCATCCGGTACTCATTGTTCCAACCCAACATTCTGGTTCCACAACCTCCAACTCCATCTACAAGATCTACATCACCAGAGGAGCCTCGAGAGTATTCATCACCTTTTTATCATGTCACTCCTGCTTCAGGTACATGTGCAATTCTCCAGCTAAAATGTTATGGTTAACTCCTTTCTTTGTTCTTTGATCAAGCAATCTTGGAATCTTCCACCTTGAATGTATTTGCTCAAGAATGAGAACTGCTTTTCTTTCAAGGTTCTCGTTGCAAGATAGCAGAAGATCTTGTTCATGTGTGTATTGGTTGTGATTGCTGCAGTTGCAAGAAAGGCTCTCACTAAGAGTACATTGGCACAAGAGGTGATAGAGCTGGACAAATGGGATGAGAAGCATGGAGAAGTACCTCAAGCCAAACCTAAGACACCCCCAGCTGCCAAGAGGAAGAAGTAACAACTGGTGAACTTGACAAGTTCTGACCTCAACTTTTTCCTCTTGTTCTCCTATGAATTCCCTTTCTTCGTAAATTGTTGTAAACTACATATGAGACTTCTTTGTCATCAATTGCTTTTCTTAGACTTCTTCATCAATAGATCTTCTTTGACTTCATCAATGTCTCTTCTTAGACTCCTTCATCACTTGCTCTTCTTAGACTTCATCAATTGCTATTCATAAACTTCATCTTCATCAATTGATCTTCCAAAGGGACAGATAGCCTCGTTCCTTTTAGGAGTAGGGGAATTGATCCCCTTACAAATTTCCTTACTCCTGGCAACATGCATGGATTATTCAACATCTACACCTAGTGTTGCACTACAGGTTTGCACTTGTTGGCACCAGAAAATTGTCATGGGTTTGGGAATCAGTATGAGAATTCAGATCTTGGCTCTCTCACATTGAAACCTCTTTGGCCCTCTCAAAACATGTCAACATGAATCAAGAGGTTGTGGGTAGAACTATTCTCAGAAAGATTGTACACTCAATACATGATAAGGTTGTACTCCCACTACCTGTCACTGAATTACTTCATGTGATGTCACCTAGAGCATGACCCCCAATACGTTCTGTGTTGTGTAAGACTCTTGTTTTGGTTTCAGTTTTTTGGTTTCCATTCAATCTCTTTGAGAATTACTACATGGTTAGCCTACAACCTTGGCGATTTGGTCTTCATATGGAGACTTAATCTTCAGTCGCTATTATGGTTTTTCTAACATGTGAGAATTTCAGATTGAAAATGAGCATAGATTATTATCATTCAAAGAAAAGATTATCTTGGTCTTATTATGCAATATGTAAAGAAAAGTTGCAGTCACAATTATTTTTTTCCTGCAATACGCACATCTTTTCCAGCAGTCGCAAGCTGACTAGAAACAAATTTTGGACCATTTGTGAATGTGCAACTTCCTAAACTTCTTGTCATGCGATGATTGATGCACATGTACTTGTCATGTTGTGATTTGCATGTGTGCTAGTTTTGTGTTTTCTCCAAAGATACATGTAAATTTGAAAACATCCATTGACAATTAAATGTTTTTTCCATCAAGTTTGATGATGTGAATTGGGGCAGGAAGTTTGCATCTACATAAGTATAATAAGAAGCTTGATAAATATTTCAATTATGAGATAGTACTTACATGTGAAACCATGCTGTAGTTCTTCATCTGCCATAGAAATGGTTGTTAAAATGCAAGGTTCTTTGCATTAAGTGGAATATGTAAAGCCCTAGGGTAGGCGCATTCTCAAAATAAGGGACCTAGGACAAGGTGATAGTGGAGTCTTGCCTTGCATTTTGAGAATGTCCCCCACCCATGGGCTTTACCTATTGCAAACCGCGAGGCAAAATTTATCATGAACCAGACCTGTGTAGATCACAAGGTATATGAATGGGAGGGTTCTTATGCTTACTCCTCAATAGTGGGAGGGTCCTTACACCTACAAGAAGGCATAATTTCCTTCACATCCTTGAGGAGTAGGCATAATATCTGTCCCAATTTCAAGGAGGGAATTTGATGGATATAAAGTGCCATCCACATACACTACAATTTTTTTTCCAAGTGCTTTACATGAAATTAGTATTCTGCTTCTGCCTTAGTAGAAGTGCATGCGTGTTGGGCTCTCCCAACATATTAAGTCAAGATGACTTCTTTTGCCTTATCAGTCTTGCACTATTGTCTCACTTAATAGGTAGGGTGTTCTTTGCAAGGTGCATTAGGCCAGGCCAAAAATAGTCTGAACTAAATTGGGAAGAGAAATTTCATGCAGCCAATGGGAAGGCCCAAGCATGCACTCAAGGTGGGTTGCTTTTTTTCCTCTTAAGTTTGGGGAGGAAAAGGATTTTTTTTCATTTTCCTGGTTCCCATTGTGTTCCCAGTATGTTCCCTTTAAGTTCCAAATGGGTTCCCATCAGGTTCTCAATATGTTCTCCATGGCACCTCACTTTTATCCCATATGCTTTGCCAAATGTTGTCCTCCTTTCACCTATATAACTGGGCCAAACCGGAGGAACTCTATACTTCAAAATAGAACCTTTTATTTAAGGGAGTCTCCATAGTTTTTTTTTGGTTTTTTGGGAGTGATGGGCCAATCAAATTAGGTCATAGCAAAAAATAAAAATAAAATTGAACTTGGGAGGCAGCTCATCTAACTAATAAGAGATGTGAATAGGTAGTAGGGTTAGGGTTTAGGGTTTATTCCTTTCTTCCCTTCTTACTACTTGTCAGCATTAAGAAATTAAACAATTGGCGGTTGTGAGCAATGTGTTGCATCATCCAAGACTAATAATGGGCATAAATGACTGAGGTTATATTTGGTGTAGGGTAAAGCCTTGGGGTGGAAGCATTCCTAAAATAAGGGGCCCAAGAGGAGGTGATGGCCAAGTCCAGAGGCCTCAAATTTTGGGAATGTCCCCCACGCGTGGGCTTTCCCCATCCTACCCTAATGAGTGAATGTTATATGAAGCTAGACGCACTTAGATCATAAGGCAAATGAGGGAAAGGTTCTTTCAGGTACTCCTTAAGAGTGGAAGGGATTTTACATGTACTTGTGAGACACCTCCACTCTTGACCAGAGGGTGTTATCCCTCCTCTTTTCTAGGAGGGATATTCATGGATACAAGGTGATCCCTAAATATACTAGGAAATTTCTCTGTGCAGGTGTTATCCCTCTTCTTTATTAAGATGAATATTCATGGATATACGGTGCCCTCCAAATATACTAAGAATTTTTTTCATGGTTTTTATGAATTTCATAGATACACATATAAACCCACTTTTATTAGGGATTTTGCCGAATGGCTCGGAAAATAAACCTTTGTCTACTCCAACTTGTTGGGCAACACCATGAACACCCAAATGTGAAATGCCTCTTGATTGGGGTGCCTTTTCACCATGGTCACCCTTATCAGAGTACTGATTAAAAAGGTTTTCCAACAAGAATTGATGGCAACAATTGAGTGAAGATAGTGCATGGTACATTGGAAACGTTGATTCCATTGTTGTTTCAAGTAGATCTCTTGGTAGTTATGGCCTTTGAGAGCAAGATTCTTCAAAATGGTTTTGGGAGATTATTTATGGATATAATTGTAAGACACCAAAAAGAAAAATTTGGAAATACATTTTTTATTAGGGACATAGTTGGAGATTACCTCCCAAAAAAAACATGCTAGTAGCAATGCAATGGAAATATCATCAAACTTTTGAGAAGAAGAGTAGGAACAAGTTTGAACACCTTTGAAAACATTTTTGGACACATAGTTGGAACTTAGAATTGAAAGGAACAGAAGTCGCTCCACATGACCAAAAATTTTGAAAATGTGAGTGGGCCATATATAGTTTCTTTCCTAATAATTGCAAAGGGCTATACTAATATGATCATTGACACCCATAAAATATTCAGATTAATTCTTTTAGGCCCCAACTTTGATTTCACTCTAGGCATGGGATGCATTTCATAAATCGGCCATATACATTTTGATCTACAATGAATTGACTAACCAAAACCTACATCTTGATCTAAGTTGTGTTCAGTGGATGTATTGAACATACAAATTTCACTATGATTAAACATGCCAATGGTCAATTTTCCAAACCAAGGGAGAGGGTGTATAATTATTGCAATATTTTAATCTCAATGAAGGTGGGAATAACATACTAAAGTCAAATGATTCAAAGAAGGCTGTACATATAACACAATGACAATTTGAGGGATGATGATTTGTTGGACCTTATTTAAGTAGGACAACTATAGGATCCCATAATATGTCGTCCTACTAGATTTTAGCCCAAAATTTGTTTAGAGACGTGGAAAGGTGTCTTTATGGATTTGCGTTTTTTTTCAACTTTTTTTTCAACATTATATTCAGGAGCAGATTTTCAATACATTTGTATCTCATTTACATGATATAAATAAATTTGTTAGTCAATTGTCAAGTTTTACATACCAATAGAGCTGAAATCTCTATGGTATGTGGGTTTGAAAACAATTTGGTTGCATATATATTTTGTCATGGCTTATCTATTTATGAAGGAAGGTTGTTTGTTTGTTTGTTTGTTTGTCAAATTTAGTTTTCTCAAAACCTCAATGCCACACTCTTGATACTGGGTGGAAAGCCTTCAATGAGAAGGGGTGGACCAGAGCAAGTTGGTTTCCTAATGTTTCAACCTACAGTGGAGAAGTTATTGAATATTGAATAATTTTTCATTGAATTTTTATTTAATTAAAAGTAAAAGGGAATTTGGGTGTGCCCTTGGTATTAATGGAAAGCCCTCAGTGAGTAGCATTTAGTGAAGGTGATTGGGAAATTTTTAGACCTAAGGTGCAAGAGATATCGATTTTTGAATATTTTTGTCATTGATAATTCAATTAAATTATAAAAAATGATTTTGGAAAGAAATTTTAGTTGGGTAACCAATTCATGCTCAGGCCCATAGCACAGGCTACACTAATGATCGTGAAATAGGGAAAGTCCATCACATCGGTTCCTTGGCAAGTTTGAATTGAGAAGTGGTAAAAGTTAGGACTTCAGCAATTCACATAGATTAGTCATTGGAGACATGGGCACTTGGTTGGAGGTTTGCATAGAAAAATAATGTTCAAAAGTAATTTTATGGTTCATGGAAAATGCTTTTGATGAAACTTTGCACCAAGGAGGCACATTTTTCAAAGAGATAGTGTGGGATGAAAGTTTTATCAAACAAAATGTGTTTGAAACTAAACTTATCTTGGTGAGACTTGACTTATTACAATAGTATCATTTTGATGTAGGGACCACAAACTGCGACAGTAAACATGTTCTTAATGGGTTTTCTTCAATTTTGTGATGTTGTTCAAGTGGCAATCACCCATAAGTAGATTTAATAAAATTTGGTGATATTTTAAATATGAAAGTAGAAATCATAAGGAACCCTTCATAGTAAGGCAATTGTGGTGATTTTAGGCAAAAATTTTGGCAAATTCTTAGAATAGAAAGACATGGAATTTGGGACATGAAAATAATGCCCCAAATAATCATTCATGTTAATTTAGGGGCATACTAGTGTAACTTTTCAATAATGTATTGTTTTGCATGTGCAAGGTTGAAGAATAGCTACCTATCATCCATGTACAAAAATTTTATTTTATTTCCCAAATTTGAAAGCCTAAGCATGAAAAGTGTGTAATGCACGCAATCTGACCTTATTTTATGCACACAATACTTGATAAGTTGATAAGCTGATATGTTACGATGATATTGTTATCGAGTATCACAATACTTGATAAGGTGATAAGGTGATATGTCATCATTTTGATCAATTATGAAATGACAAAACATTTGGAAAAGCTAATGTAAGGTAAAGAATTGAAAATACAAGACAACTTTGAATAGCTCCACTGAACAACTGCAAAGGTTTCAAGAAAAGTGATGGGCTGATAAGTAGGTGCAAGATAAATCCCACCAGCAGCAGTATAATGGCTTGTAATTTGGATGAGGTCCAGTCTTTAAATGGTGTAAATTGGAGTTTAGACCTGTAAATGCAGGCATGATACAATGCTCTCTGAAAGGACTATCAAAGAAATATGATTGATTAATGGAACTGTGATTGATCCATGTGATGACATTTTAACACTCCAAGATTTTAGGTTAATATTTCATGTTTATGGGTGGAGATGTGAAATAACGTGCGCAGTATTTTAACATGAGATGCCAATAGTAAAGGACCAAATACTGGTTGGGGCTGGATTTGCTCTAAAAGCATGGGGTGATAAGTAATGACTTTTGGATATACTTCTCCATCCGTGGGAACCAGGCCAACTACTTGCGACAATTTCTTTTTTGCAAACTTTCACCAAATGGTGAATGTTTTTTCTTCCAAGTGGCAAAAAACTAGTGTTTTTTGGTTTCAGTAGCCAAATTTCAAAAAAAAATCTTAATTAAAAATTTATTTTTGCTAGATTCTATCCTAAGTTCCAGCAAGTCACCAAAAATATACAAGATTGTTAGATTTTTTAAAACTTTCATATTTTCTTATTGCCAAATCTGGTAAAATCATCTTATGGATGATCACCACTTCAGCTACGTCACATGACTGAAAAGAAAAATCCTGACTACCAAAAGGCATCCTTCATAATGGATCCAATGGTTGATGTATTTGAGAAAGAATGAGAAATAGAGGACAAATTTGTAGAGCTCCACTGAGGAATTGAAGAAATTGGCTTAGAGAAGAAGCATCATGGGTTGATAAGTAAGGGTAGAGAATTGGGTCTTCCATTCAGAAAGATAAAAAGTTCACAAAAGCTCAACCACTATTGCTAAAAAAAAGTTTCCAGCTTCATAATATATCCACATGACTTTGTGAAAGATAGTACAAACTCAGAACTCCTTATTAGTTATGCATACATACATATGACTATCAAAGCTATTCATGGGCGTCAGACATATCTCTGCTTTCATGAAATCAGCGTTTATGGTGATGGCACTTTCATGGTTAGCTTGGTTTCCCTTCTTCATGTTCTATACGGTTGGATGGGAAAAGGGAGATCCACTGAGGAAATCCAAACAGGAATGAATTGGAAGTTGCTCTGTACCATGGCAAGGGGTACAAGAAGGAGCTTTTGGGCTCTCATTCAACTCAATAGTGCAAAGAATCAGCTCCTTGTTGATTGCACCACTTTGCTGAACGTTAGGATCGCAGAAAGTGATTCTAACCTTCTCCATGATGGATCATGGAGAACTTTAGCTTGTTTGCAGCTATGGCATGCACTGCCATGATGAACAGTAGCTCCTCCCTGACTGGAACAACAAATGCTGCAAAATTGGAACAAGGTGTTGTAGGTTGCCACTGCAAGGCAACTGCACTGTTCCTATTTTCTGCTCTTGGCTTTCCTCTTGTCATCACCAATAGCTTACCTTGTAGCAAGTTTGATTGCTGTTGCTGCTGGACAAGCTAACTCAGGACAAGGTCTGGCAATGGGGATCTTGAACTTGGTAGTGGTGATTCCACAAGCAATTGTGCTATAACAACAAAATAATAAAATTATAGCTTGATTTAAATTTATAGTTAAAATGAGTATTTCAAAAAAAATTAAATATTTTATTGTAATTAGATTAATTAATGCATCTAATATAAATATAATATCTAGATTATAATCAATTATTGTTTTTATAGCTTGTAATGATCTATTTTTAAAAATCATTATTATTACAACCTTTTTTTTCAAAAATTAAATACTTTTACAATAATAAAAAAGTATTGTCATTATCATAAAATTATTGCAGCTAAATTAATTATTATAATTAAGGTATAATTTTTCTTTTAAATATATATTTAAAAATGATACAAAATAGAAAAATGAAGTTATAATAAATTTAAATGATTTAATTATTTATAATTTATAGTTTAAATACATATTTAATATTTTAAAAATAATTATAATGTAATTTGAGTAATTATTGTCATTGCCATAATTATAATATCTATTATTTATAATTACTTATTTACAGTAAATAGTTATTGTTGCAACATAAAATTTTACCCTAATTATTAATTTTTCTACAATGATAAAAACTAATGAAAAAATTATAAAATATACAATTGAACTTAGTAATCATTATTTTTAATTAAACCTTAAGATCTTTACAGTAATTTTATTATAGTTTGAATAACTAATGTACTTACTGTAATTAAACTATTTCAATTATAGTAATTATAGTAAAATTATTTTGATTAAATTAATTACTGTAAAGCCGTTATATTTAGAATAATTATATGTAAATTATAATATAAATAATTATGAAATATTTAAACTATTTATAATTTATAAAATATAGACTAGGAGATAAGTTTTTTACAATAAGTTATATGATGTATAATTGAACTTAGATATTATTATTTACTATTTATTATTAATATTAAGATGAAAATTATATTATTGCTATTACTATTAAAATAAGTATTGTCATTAAAATAATTATACATTAATAAAAATAATTGCATAATTTATAACCTATATTTCCAAATTTTAAAATATTTATAATTTATAATTGATGCTTATTAACTAATTAATATTTTATTTATCTATTAATTAATTAATTAATTATGTTTTGAGAACTTGTAAGTAATTAGTTAGCTAGTTTATAAGTTATTAGTGCTGTAAGTGGGTGATAATGCATAGATATTATATATAATTAATATTTTGTGGATATGAAATAATTATTTATTACATAATTAGATAGCTAATTAGTTATTTCAATTACAAATCCAAAAGTGATAACCAAAGATATGAGGAAAACTTTTTAGTTGTAACCTAGTTTGTAACTACATTGTAAATTCAAAACTTATCCCATATTATTTGTTCTCCACTCCCATAATGAAAACTATATAAAAAAAGTCTATGATCTAACAATATCAAAGCAAAAAACTTGTGCCATTTGGGATGACCAAATGGAAAAGCTTAACCCAAAATCAAATGAAAAATGTTTATGCATTGTCCTACGTTACTTACTTCCCTAACCTACTTAGTTGCCTATCTACTTAGATAGGTAGGTAAGTGGGTACTTAATTTGACCTACTTACATGCTTATTTAATTGTTAATTTTATTGATTTAGTGTAAGTTTAATTTAATGTGCCATGTGACATATTTGTATTGTGCCACAAGTAACTATCCAAACATATGAATCTAATGGATTAGATTGGATCTCCTTTATTTCTCAATTATAATATATATATATATATATATATATATATATATAATGCATTCAAATGTCACCATGTGTCAATATTAAGGAATTCTAAGTGAAAAAAAATTGGTTGACATCAAAATAATTGCAAATTAGTCACAAATGGTCATACATATGAAACATTCTATACATTAAATGAAACTGAATAAAGATCTTTCATGTGAATCCATGAATTAATGATGTCATCATAATGTTGCGACTATTTGTGATTAATTAGCACTTGTGACTAGTTTTACACAACTAATTTTTTTAAATTACAAAGTGCGACTTACAATTAAAAAATAGTTGGATAATGTAGTTGCAATTTAAAGTTTTTCTTCTAGTGGATCATGTTGTTAGATGGCCATGCTTTGACCCATGAATAGGGCCCCATAACCAAAATAGGGGATGTTTTGCTAAGGAAAGGTTCAACTCCTACTATGAAAAGTTGATAATGGATTAGCTAAATCATGGACCTTATGAGCTCCAACTACACAAGATGGAAAAGGGAGAATTAAAATTAAATTCAAGACTTGAAAAAGGAAAGAAGAGAGGCATGAAAAATCACTATTGAAAACTTGAAGAAAGGCAAGGTACAAGACAACACTAATGAAGGGCAAAAGAGGGGGAGAGGCAAAGGGATGAAAGATATGGCCCCAGCAAGGGGAAGGCCTCCATCAAAAACAGATTAAAGGAGAGAAGGAAACAAAAACAGATTAAAAAAAAAAGAAAAAAAAAGGAAAGACAAATCAAAAGAGAAGCTCAAAAGTAATTCAACTGAACATACAGAAAAAGAAAAAGAAAAGACCCACATAAAGAAAGCAAATGAACATTAAAAAAACACAACGAAAAAAAAGAAGAATTGGGGTGTGAAATTGGGGAAGAAGTGGGGTTTTTGAAGGGGGGTTGAGGGCACAAGAATGGCAAAATTTGGGGATAAATTGGCAAGCATGGGGGGTGGGGTTTGTTTTGGGGTTTCTTTGGGGTCTAACATCAGGCTTCTTTGGGGCTATTTCACGTTAATAGGGGGTAAATTAAGGGATTTTTTGAGAGGGTTATTTCTTGGGACAATTTTGGCGATTGTTTGAGGGGTATTTGATGGTGAAATTAGAAAGTGTGTTTGGGAAAAATTAGGACAAACTTCAAGATACTCTAAGGTTGAATTCAAGGATGACAAGAAACTATATTTTAAAGTGGTAGATACAATTGGATGAAACCCTAAACATAAAATCACATGACAATGAAAAAGTGGTTACAATCCTCAAGAAACTTATCAATGTAGTTTAGAAATTTAAAAGTTGATTACTTTGTATTAGTTTGACATTGTCAAACCTTTTGTATTTCTATATTATTTTTTGGAATAAAAGTTCAAGTTTTCCTAGTTGTGAAATTTTGGTGTTTTGAGTCTTGGAAGTAAAAACTGGAGGATACTCAGAATCAAAGGTTATGGAACTACGAACTGAAATCGGCCTAATTCTGAAAATAAGAAAAAACTAGAATGAAACCCACGCTCTAAATTAAAAAATTGGAATAAAAATTGAGTCCCTTTTTTGAAAAGAAAGAAAACAAACTGAACCAGAACCGAAGGTTCTTCCCAAAAACTAACTGCCCAACACTAATTTTTTCTATTATACCAGGGTACGTGCTTGTTCACCAAAGGGATGGGTTAGCAAAGGGTGGAAGTCAAGAAGTAACCAACTTTTTGGTCCTCGACTTAAGGTCACCCCACATTAAGAGAGAGAGAGAGAAAGAGGGAATTGCAAAAGCTAATCCATTTTACTCAGAGAACAAAAAGTACAAAGGAGGAGTCATGCTCCAACAAATGGCCATGGAATGTTGCTTAGAACTAAAAATATCCTTGTGACATCACTGGGGTCCCCCTTGAGTCTCTCTTTCCATAAAGGCCCTCCAAGTGGTAAGGCCCATTTCCCAGATTCCCAGAGAGTGTCAGCAAAGGGAAGATGTTAAAAATCAGTAATGGGTCCTAATTTTAGGCAGTATCAAGATGTGTGTGATGATGCCCAAGCACATGTTGGTGCTGCCAATACAGGTTTTTTAGTGCCCACGTTTTGGGTGTGTAATGGGCACACACCCAAAATGTGCATAAGAGCATCTCCAGTGATAGCAAGAAAACAATTTGCTTGCCAAAATTTGGATGAAATTTGCATCATGATGGCGTGTGTAAAGGGTTTCTTTGGATGAAATTTGCATCACGATGGCGTGTGAAAAGGGATTATTTTGTCCTGCAAACTTGGCATCGGATGGTGGAGTTTTCAAACGTGCGTGGAAAAAAAAATGACTGCTTCTGGTTGGCCAATGATAATGATTGGACTTGTGATGGCTTTTTAATATTGTAACACATTTTCAAGTTTGACAATAATAAGCAAATTCTTTGTTTGAAATGTTGAGATTTAATAAAATTACAAAGGGAAGGCAAAATACAAAAAATGTTGGAAACCCAAGAGCTTCTTGCTTCAGGCCAATCCACCATTACAAAACAAATATCCAATAATTGATGATATTTTTCTATCCTATAATTTGGTGGAACATTATTATGTCTTCTCATTTTTAGATGTGGTATAAGTGCTGTGTAGGCCCAAATAGAGTCAGTGGCTGGAGATGCCCTAACATGAGCCCTCAAAGTGTATGGCATCATCCATCTTTTTCTCAAATCCCTAAAAAAGAAAAAAGGTATTTCAATTTTCGCTATGCTCACGAAAATCAAAGCCAAGAATGAAGGCACAATGCTTGATCAAAGCCCAAAATATCTAAAGCATCTAAAGCGCACTTCTCCTCAAAGATGCCCACAAGCATGAAAGTGCCAAAAGTGAGGTGACTAAACATGGTGACACCCTTCCCTCGAAAAGACAGTTTTTTGTTGCCTTTTAGTATTATTTTTCTCCCAGAAAGGCAAATTTGTGACACACTATTGATGAAACCCTGCCAAACTTTATTAAAAGAAAAGCACCCAAGAAAGGGGAGAGAAAAAGGAACAACACCCAAGGGCCAAAGTCCAGGCAAGCCAAACAGCCCAAAAACAAGGGACGAACTATTCCATTTTCAGAAAACTTGGTGGCCTATTGGCAATTTTTTCCACTGAAAAAATAATAATCACAATTGGTCCATGGCACGCTGGGCAATACTGGGTGACTCACCTAATCGAGTCTCTTGGCTGGTTCTAAATGTATGTTTTGAACCTGGGAAGCAATGTGGGCAATATAGTGCAAATGTGCATTATGGAATGACACTGCACCGAAGTCAACTAGAGTTTTTTGCAATTGATGGGCATGTGAAGAACCCAGGTAGCACGATATACATACATTTTCAGGATACCAACTTATCAAAATACACACAAATCCTTCAGTTTGAGTAAGAGGTGTGTATGCACGTCGTTCTCTTTCACATACCCTTGTTATGGATGTTCTTGTTTAAGGGAATAGTTCTACAGATTGATCTTTCAATTTCAGCAAGAGTTCTGTCATTCATCACATACCCTTATGAATATAGATGTTCTTGTGTAAGGGAAGATTTTTATAGTTCTTCTTGAATACTTTCTCTAGAGGTAGCCAGCTTGATGTTTGGATGTTTCTCATATATGTGTCATTGCATATGCGGTTCGTCTTATGTTCATGATCTTGCTGTTGGAAGTTATTTGGTAGGATCTCATTCTATGAAGATGTCATGTATGTAGTTTGGAAAATGAGTACAAGTAAAAGATAGTCAGGTGTGATAGTGATCTAAACTAACATCATTCATTTCTTTTATGAATCGATCATGTGGATTTCTACCCAGGTATGCTCTTGGCTAATGAAAGTAACTGTAGCACAGCCTAGTGGTGACGTACCCACAAGTTACAACAACATACAAAGATGGCCTTGAATTGCCCGTGGCTCTTGGTTTGCTAATCAACGTTTATTGGAAGTTGGTTACAATCATGTTCTTGAACCCAACCTTGTACTCAAGCTATTGCTCACTGTTGCAGGATGGAAGATGACGCTTTGGTTGCAAAAACTATATGGTTATTGTTATTATGCATCAGCTGCAAAGTTGTGATGGCATTTGAAGGATTTGATGACTCTCAGGTATGTTGGACATATTACATATCATCCCTTGAGGCGGTTGGATTGAGCATCTCAATGAGACTATTCATAATTAGCAGCCATTTGGGGGGGTGGGGGGGGCCCAAGATTAATGGACACACACACTTATCTGGTACTAACAAGGTGCAAGTTTACCATTCATGGTTAAGGGGTGTTAACTGGTGCTGAGTTTCATATTTTAAAGAGGCTTGAATGTTTCCAGTGTCTAAATTTTGGAGGGATTTCCTACCAACCGGGTCCTGCATGGTCAGTCAATTTTGTTTCAGTTTTGTTGTGTAGCAACTGTGGTGAGCACCTAATTTTAGATTTAATGATAAGTTGATATAAATGTTTTGACTTGTTGGGTGTCATAGTTGCTAGTTCCAGTAGTTGAAATGGTTTCTGAAACTTGATTACCAGCCAATACGAATACTGGTTTGGTATTTCATGATTTTGACTTTGTTGAAATGGCAGATTGCATTTGAATGACTTTTTGTATTATTGGAGGAAAAGAGAATGAAAAAAACAAAACCATACATGGAAGTCAAGTCAAGAAACAAACAATTATCTTCTTGAGTTCTAGTCTAAATTTTCAATTTTATTTAACAGGACTTTCAATGTTGAAGGTCAACGACACAAATTGAAACCATCATCAAACAAGCTTCTCAACTATAATTGAAATATCACTCTCCCAACTTCCCACTCCGCTTGCCCAATGAATAGTTGTAAGACAGTTAATATGGAATGCTAGTTTTTAAACCTTAAGATTTTTTTATTGATTTTTTTTAACAATCATTCATGAAAAATGGTTGTATTAGTTTCAACTTATATATTCAAATTACATATAGTAAAGGACGTCATGAAGCATCATTTCATCCATCTGTCCTGTCATCCATCCGTCCCGTCATGGTCTGTTTACTCCAACAGGGCAAAGAAAGAGTGGAATACAGATGCGGCGTGGAAGAGAATAATATATTATAGTGTTGTAAATTTTTTTAAAAATTTTTTACTTTGGGGTTTTTGGACTTAGGTACACTCATCCTGTCTCTTTCTCAACAACTGAAAGAGTTGGGTTGGACTTTTTTTTCTATTTTTTTTAAAATTTTATTTAGAATATTGGAAATTTTCAATGCTTTTTACATTGCCATAATTTTTTATTATAGTTCAATGGATGCTAGAACGAGCAGCCATTAAGCACATTTTTATTAGATATTGGCAATTTCAAGGCTTGCATTTGCCATAATAATAATGGCAATGGATGTCAGTTGCCATTTTAGCACACAAACTTAATAGATATATTG
>Ga0116227_10004900_pt1 | contig 28696 bp, 21 predicted proteins | sample S1TSphgellanicum_FD_89693 | JGI IMG/M metagenome (GOLD analysis project Ga0116227, IMG submission 89693) | Host-associated microbial communities from peat moss isolated from Minnesota, USA - S1T2_Fb - Sphagnum magellanicum MG | ecosystem: Host-associated > Plants > Peat moss > Unclassified...
CTCGCCGGTCGAGCAGTCGGCGGCGGTCTGGTTCTTGGCGGCCATGGTCACCAGCATGTCGTCGCGATGCGGCCCGGTCAGCGTGCGCCCGGCGGCGCGGTCGCGCGGGCGGGAGGCGGCCAGCGCTTCGGCAAGGGCATCGCGCTCCAGCGGGCCGCCGGGGGTGTGGCTCAGGATGGGGCGGGCGAAGGGCGCATCGGGCAGGCGGGCGAGGATGTCGTTGAGGCGCTCGATCAGGCGAGCGCGGGCTTGCGCGACGGCAGCGCCGGCCTCGGCCAGTTGCGCTTCGATGGCGTCGAGCCACTGGCGGTCGGGCGTGGCGGGCAGCGACAGCAGGCGGTTGCGCTCGGTCAGCGCGCGTTCGAGGTGCGAGGAGGCGCGGGCGTGTGCGGGTTCCACCGCCAGCACCATGCGGTCGAGGAAGCGGCGGCGGGCCGAGGGGCTGTCGGTGAAAAGGCGGTCCATCGCCGGGGTCAGCCAGAAGATCGAGAGGTGCTCGCCCAGCGCGACGGCGGGCGTGTCCGCGCCGTTGACGCGCAGGATGCGGCGGCCCGGCTTGTCGGGGCTGGTGCCGGTGCCGATGCGCAGGGGCTCTCCGCCCGGCAGCACCAGATCGGCGGCGACCGCGAAGGAGCCGTCCCCGCCTTGCCCCGCCATCTCGGGCAGGGCGGCGCGGCGCAGGCCCCGGCCCGGCGCGAAAAGGCTGATCGCTTCGAGCACGTTGGTCTTGCCCGCGCCGTTTTCGCCCAGCAGCAGGTTGAACGCCCGCGCGCCGCCGAACGCGGTGTTGCGGTGGTTGCGGAACCAGGCGAGGCGGATGCGGTCAAGCATGCGCGGGCTGTAACGGGGTTGGCGGGCGGGCGCTATGGTGGAATTTTTGCCAAACTTTGGGGAAATGCGCGGTGAGGTTTGGGGCTCGGTGACGGATTTGCGGGGTTTTCGGCGTTTGGCACGGGTGTTGCGGTAGGTCTGGCATCGCCGGGCGGAATGGTTCGCCGGGCTCCATACATTCTCAAAGGGGTATCATCATGGCTCTTCCGCAGCGCAAATCCTTTGCTCTCAGCCGCTCCAACCGCAAGCTGCTGGGCGTCTGCTCGGGGCTCTCCGAGCATTTCGATCTCGATGTGACGCTGGTGCGGATCGCGTTTGTTTTGGCCACTTTTCTGGGGGTTGGCGCGCCGGTGTTGATCTATCTGGTGGCGGCTTTGATCGCGGATTAAGTTGTTTTAGGAAAAGGGAAATGCGAGGGGGTTACCCCCCTCGCGCTCCCATGATTTGTCGACGTGGCGCATCGGGTTCGGCCTTGCGCAAGCGCGCGGCGCCGCAGGCAGTTGTTCCCTGCGGGGCGGAGAGGTGGGGCGCTTGGCTTCGGCCTGTCACACCCCATCGCCGGAAGACGTTCCGGGGGTGCAGGGGGTGTAACACCCCCTGCTTATTCCCTTCAAAACCTTATCAAACCTTCGCGCTGAACGGCGTGAAATTGGTGTGCGTATCGAACACCTCCACGCCCTCGGCGCGTTTCAGGAAGCCGACGACCAGATAGGTCACCGGCGTCAGGATCACCTCCCAGCTCACTTTCAGCGCCCAGTTGGTGATCAGCACCTTCACCACCAGAGCGGGCGTCCAGCCCGAGGCTCCCAAAAACGCCAGCGGGTAGAACACCAGACTGTCCACCGCCTGGCCCACCACCGTCGAGCCGATGGTGCGCGTCCACAGCTTCTCGCCCTTGGTCCAGACCTTCATGCGGGCGAGGACGAAGGAATTTGCGAACTCCCCGAACCAGAAGGCGCAGACGCTGGCGAGGACGATGCGCGGCACCTGACCGAAGACGGCGTCATAGGCCGATTGCCCGGTCCAGTCGGGGGCAGGGGGCAGGGTGACGACCACCCATGACATAAACGCCATGAACAGCAGCGCGACAAAGCCCACCCAGACACAGCGGCGCGCGCGGGCGTAGCCGTAGACCTCGGTGAGGATATCGCCGATGAGATAGCCCAGAGGGAAGAACAGGATGCCTGCGCCAAAGGGCCAGTCGCCGATGAGCGGCAGATCGACTTTCGCCACCTTGCCCGCGCCCAGCACGTTGGAGAGCAGCAGGATGGCGACAAAGGCTGCCATCACAAAGTCGAAATAGCGCATGGGCTTGTGAGCCAGATCGCTCGCCTCGACGGTGTGGAGGTGGGTCTGGTCGGTCATGCGGGGCTCCGGCAAGGGGCAATCGGGGTGATGGCGGTGAAAAACCACAGTAACCACCTTTGCGCGGGGGGCAAGACATGGCTATGGGAGGGGCGAGCCGGGCGCTTCGTCCGGTCTGTTGTGCGCCCATAGCTCAGTTGGATAGAGCACGAGCCTTCTAAGCTTGGGGCCGCAGGTTCGAATCCTGCTGGGCGCACCATTCCCCTTTATGATCGAACTGGCCGTGGAACGAAAAGTCCCCCGGATGCTTGGCGCGGCCGGGGGACTCGTCGGGCATCGGCGGCGGTGCCTGAGGTTGCGACCCGAAGGGCGGCGCGCCGATGCTATGTTTGTGGCTCAGCCCTGATGGGGCGGGACGCGGATGTGGGTGGTCAGCACCTGCGCCGAACTGCCGCCGACGAAGACGCCGTAGTCGCCGCTCTCAAGGCGCCAATGGGCGCCGTCGCGCCAGCGCAGCGTTTCCAGAGGCACGCTGAAGCGCACAATCTTCGTCTCGCCCGGGGCCAGTGCCACGCGGGCAAAGCCCTTGAGTTGCTTCATGGCGCGCTGCACCTCCACGCCTGGGGCGCCGATGTAGCATTGGGCGACTTCCTCACCCGGCAGTGTGCCGGTGTTGGTGACGGCGGCGGTGACCTCGATGGTCTGCGCGCCCAGCCTTGCGGTGATCGCGCGATAGGAGAAGCCGGTGTAGGACAGGCCGTGGCCGAAGGCGTAGCGCGCCTCGTTCCCGTCGCGCTCCAGCTTGGTGTAGCCGTGCCAGAGGTCGTAGGTGATCTCATCGGCGTCGCGGTCGAAGAAGGGATAGTGGTCGGTGTCGCGCGCCACCGAGAAGGGCAGCTTGCCGGACGGATTGACCAGACCCAGCAGCACTTGCGCCAGCGCGGTGCCGCCTTCCATCCCGGCATAGAAGCTCATCAGGATGGCGTTGACGTCTTCGCGCCATGCCTCGACCATCACGGCTGAACCTGCAACAATCGCCACCACCACCGGCTTGCCCGAGGCAACGGCGGCGCGGATCAGCGCGACCTGATCGTCGGGCAGGCCCAGCGAGGTGCGGTCGCCGCCGATCGGCGTGGGCGAGAGGCTGGGGCGGCCCGGCACCTTCTTCTGGTCGGCGCCCAGGGCGATATCGCCCATGATGTATTCGCCTTCCTCCCTGGCGGTGTAGCCCACCACCACCAGCGCGACATCGGCCTGAGCGGCGACAGCGGTGGCGTTCGCCAGATCGGACTCATCGGCGTGGGTGATCGCATCCTCGCCCAGCAGACGCTGCAGGCCTTGCAAGGGCGTGACGACATAGGTGGGGCGCACCCGGCTGGAGCCATTGTCGCCGGTGTTCTCCATCGCGGCGAGGCGGCCCAGCACGGCGATTTTCGCGGTGTTGGCCAATGGCAGCGTGCCGTCATTTTCCAGCAGCACGGCGCATTTCTGAGCGGCCTCCAGCGCAAGGGCGCGGTGCGCGTCGCTGGCGATCAGTTCGGGGCCATAGGCGGGCAGGGGGTCTTGCCTTGCCGCAAAGCGCAATTGGGTGCGCAGGATGCGGCGGCAGGCGCGGTCGATCACCTCGGGTTCGACGGTGCCCTCATTCACGGCGGCGACCAGCTTTTCACCGAAGACCAGCGGTTCGGGGTTCTCGATATCCAGACCCGCCGAGGCGCCATAGAGTTTGTGCACGCCGCGCACCCAGTCGGAATGGACGAAGCCGTCGAACTTCCACTCATCGCGCAGAATATCGGTCAGCAGCACGCGGTCCTGACCGGTGAATTCGCCATTGACCTTGTTGTAGGCGCTCATCACCGAGGCGATCCCTGCGTCGAGGCAATGCTTGAAATGCGGCAGATAGACTTCGTGAAGTGCGCGCTCATCGGCCTTCACATTGACCTTGAAGCGGGCGTTCTCCATCGAATTCAGTGCGAAATGCTTCACCGTGCCGATGACATTATGCGTCTGGATGCCGGTGCCCATCGCCGTGCCCATCACGCCGAGGTGATAGCTGTCCTCGCCATAGGTTTCCTGAGCGCGGCCCCAGGCCGGATGGCGCAGCAGATTGATGCAGACCGCGCCGGAGAAATTGCAGCCCTGCGCGCGCGCCTCCACGCCCATCGCCTCGCCGATGCGCAGTTCGAGGTCCGCGTCGAAGGTGGCGCCGCGCGCCATGGTGCAGGGAAAGCAGGTGGAGTTGCCGCGCGTGACGCCGCGCGGGCCATCGGTGAACCACAGGGGCTCCAGGCCGAGGCGCTCATTGCCGCCGCCCGCGCGATAGGGGCGGGCGCCCCACACGCGGTCATCCTCCTGAAGTGCCTGAAAGAAGCCCTTGCCCGACATCATCGCGACTTTTTCGTCCAGCGACATCTGCGCGATCAGCGTTTCGACCTGGCTGTCGATATCGGCCTGCTGCGGCATGTTGGCGCTGTCGTTGGTGGTGGCGCCGGTCATTCTCAATCCCCTCGAATCGCTCATCCAGGGCCTGCGGGCCTCTGATGTTTCGCGAATAGCGCTAAACCAAACTTTGCGCCGTGTCGAGAGGGGCGATTTCGCGGCGATCCCGCATTGATCTCTCAATGATTTGCCGTTTCTGGCGGGAAACTGCGGAAAACCTCTCAGGCCCATGCGGCAGTGCAGCATATTTTCCGGCCTTGACAGAGGCGGCGAAACGCGCGAAATGCGGCTCAACGGTATAGCGCTAATCCAAACCGGATGCGAAAAGCGAAGCCGAAAAGCACAGATTTCGAGGCCTTGGGAGAGGCTTATGTGGTTGGCCTGAAGGCTCCAGTCATTCTCTCCCAATGCCTCTCAGGGAGGTATAGTCGCATGAAGAATCGGGTCTCCAGCCATCTGGCCTGCCTCACCAGCGTGATGGTGATGGTTGCCGCCGCTCCGGCATTCGCACAGGACACGCAGGCGCCCGCGCCGGTTGCCGCCGAACCGGCCGCCGCCGAGCCCGCCCCCGGCGATATCGTCGTCACCGCCAACAAGCGCGCCGAGCGCCTTGTCTCGGTGCCGGTCGCCGTCACCGCCGTGTCGAACCAGACGCTCAGCCGCCTGCAGATCAACGACACCGCCAGCCTGACGCGCGCTGTGCCCTCGCTCAGCTTCCAGGCGGGCAATGGCCCGGGCAACTCCAGCTTCCGCATTCGCGGCGTCGGCACGCAGCTCTTCAGCTATGGCGTTGAATCCGCCGTGGCCGTGGTGGTCGATGGCGTGGTCGCCCCGCGCCAGGTGCAGGGCTTTGCCGATCTGGCCGATATGGAGCGCATCGAAGTGCTGCGCGGGCCGCAGGGCACGCTGTTCGGCAAGAACGCCACCGCCGGCGTCATCAACATCGTCACCGAGGCGCCGACCAACCATCTGACCGGCCACTTCGACGCCACCATCGCCGAAAAGGGCGAGTATCGCATCAAGGGTTCGGTCTCCGGCCCGATCACCGACAATCTCAAGGCCCGCGTCAGCGGCTATTACAACGATGTCGGCGGCTTCATCTACAATGCCAATACGGGCAAGATGGAAAATGGCTACAAGAGCTGGGGCGTGCGCGGCAAGCTGCAGTGGGATGCGACCAGCAACCTGACCTTCAAGCTGCTGGCCGATATTGCCAAGAACAATGCCGATTGCTGCTCGCGCGTGCCGGTGTCGATCACCACGCCTGCGGTGCAGACGCTGCTGGGCGGCATCAATGCCTCGCCGACCAACCGCACCGTGTCGAATGACGACGCCAGCTTCTACAAGACGAACACCAACATCGTCTCGCTGCAGGGTGACCTCAATCTGGGCGCCGCCACGGTGACCTCGATCACCGCCTTCCAGCGCTTCACCGACACCGACAATTTCGAGCCCGACCAGATCGCCTCGATCCCCAACCGCTATGTCGGCGCCTCGGCCTATTCGGCGTGGAACAACAACCTCAACCATGTCGCCTACAGCAACTGGTCGCAGGAGCTGCGCATCGGTTCGAACGGCAACAGCGACTTCACCTATGTCGCGGGCGTGTTCTACAACCACATCAATCTGAACCGCCAGCAGTCGCGCACGCGCTACACCTGCTCGGCGGGGGCTTCGATCGGGTCGCCCTGCACGGGCACCTCGGTGTCGCAGTCGGCGGGCATGCAGGGCTCTTATGCGGGCGACAACATCGCCGGTTTCGGCCAGATCGACTGGCGCGCCATCGGCAAGCTGCATGTCATCGCCGGCCTGCGCGAGCAGTATGAAACCCAGAGCGTGACGGGCCGCAACTATGGCGCCCTGACCAGCACCGACGTCACCTTCCCCGGCTCGGTGATCTCGAATGGCACCACCCATCGCAATGGCAGCGCGCTGACCGGCAAGGCGGGTCTGCGTTACGAGTTTAACCGCAATCTGCAGGCCTATGGCAGCTACACGCGCGGCTACAAGGCCTTCGCGCTGGACATCGACATCGGCACCAACTTCGCCACCCAGACGGGCCTCGCGCCCGAGCATGTCAACGCCTACGAACTGGGTCTGAAGTGGCAGGCGCCCGGCGGCAAGTTCGACATCAACACTGCCGTTTTCCGCAGCGATTTCACCAACCTTCAGGTGCAGGCGCTGGTGACGGACGTTGTGAACAACTCCTTCAACACCGTGCTGGCCAATGCGGGCAAGTCGCGCTCGCAGGGCTTTGAGGTCGAGGCCAATTTCCGCCCCGACGATCACTTCTCGCTGGCCGCCAACTTCACCTATCTCGACGCCAAGATCGACGTCCCCGGCCAGACCTGCGGCATCCAGCAGCAGACCGGCCTGACGACCTATTCGGCCAACTTCCCCAGCAACAGCTGCTACATCAAGCAGACCGGCAGCACGACCTCGGGCGCGATCATCGATGTGGTCGGCGGCCAGTTGCCCGCCACGCCCAAGTATCGCGTCGGCTTCACCCCGCGCTGGGAGCATGAGATCGGCAATCTGACCGGCTCGATCATGATGCCGATCAACTATCAGAGCGCCACCAGCCTGTCGCTCAACCAGGACCCGCTGCTGCAGCAGAAGGCCTATACGCTGGTTGACCTGACGCTGGGTCTGGCCGGGCCCGACAAGCGCTGGAACGTCAGCTTCTTCATCCGCAACCTGTTCAACCAGAACTATTACAGCCAGCTCAATCACGGCACCATTCTGGCCACCACCACCAATGCGACCGACCTGTGGGCCAACGTCAACAAGGACTCGCGTCGTTACGTCGGCGGCACGATCGGTTACCGCTTCTGATGATGCGAGGGGCTTCCCTGCCTCGTATCTCTTCCTCGCGCGCCGGGCTCCCTCGCCCGGCGCGTGTTTGGCTTTGTGCCGCGCTGATGGCGCTGGGTCTGCCTGTGGCGCATGGCGCGCAGGCGGCGCCCGCGACGGTGAAGGCCGATCCGGCACCGGCCAAACCGCGCATCATCGTGCTGAGCGATATCGGCAATGAGCCCGATGATTCCGAAAGCCTTGTGCGCTTTCTGCTCTACACCAACGAATTCGATGTCGAAGGGCTGGTCGCCACCACCTCGACATGGCAGCGAGACAAGGTGCGCCCCGATCTGATGCTGGAACGCATCGCGGGATACGCTCAGGTACGCGACAATCTGAACCATCACGCCCAAGGCTACCCCACTGCCGAGGCCCTGCGCGGCAAAGTGATCGCGGGCGCGCCGCTCTATGGCATGGCGGGCGTGGGGCAGGGGCATGACACCGACGCCTCGCGCGCGATCATCGCCGCCGTGGACAAGGCCGATGCGCGCCCGGTCTGGGTGCTGTGCTGGGGCGGAGCGGTCGATCTGGCGCAGGCGCTGTGGTCGGTACGCGCCACCCGCAGCCCGGAGCAGGTGAAGCAATTCGTCGCCAGACTGCGCGTCTATTCGATCTCCGATCAGGACGATGCCGGGCCCTGGGCGCGGCATGAATTTCCGCAACTGTTCTGGATCGCCAGCATCCATGGCTGGGGCCAGTACAATATGGCGGCATGGTCGGGCATTTCGGGCGACCGCCGCACCGCCGAACGCTGGCCCGACCGCGAGACGGTGCAGGACCCGTGGCTCTCGGCCAACATAAGGCGCGGGCCTTTGGGCAGCCTCTATCCGCTGCCCGCCTTTATCATGGAAGGCGACACGCCCGCCTTCCTCTATCTGATCCCCAATGGCCTGTCCGATCCCGAGCATCCCGAATGGGGATCGTGGGGCGGGCGTTACATTCAGCAGTCGCCGGGCATGGGGCTGTACGCCGACAGCAAGGACATCTTCGAGCGCGACGGCACGCTGTATTCGGGCAATCAGGCGGGCGTCTATCGCTGGCGCGGCAGTTTCCAGAACGATTTTGCCGCGCGCATCGGCTGGACGCTGACGCCCGATCCCAAGCAGGCCAACCATGCGCCTGTGGCGGCGGTGCAGGGGCAGGCGGGGCGCGGCGTGCTGCATCTCACCGCCAAAAGCGGCGAGACCATCACGCTGGACGCCAGCGCCTCGCGCGATCCCGATGGCAACGCCATCCACGCCCATTGGTGGCAGTATCGCGAGGTCGGCGGCATTCCGCCTCAGCCTCCCGTCACCTTCGCCAGCGCCGAGGCCCTGACCACGCAGGCCACCATGCCCAGCGTGACCAAGCCTGCCACGCTGCATCTCATTCTGGAGGTGTCCGATAATGGCACCCCCGCGCTCACCGCCTATCGCCGCCTTATCGTGGATGTTCAGCCCTGAACGCTCTACGGATGATGCCGTCCATCACACAGGAAGCCTTGATGTCCGAAGCTGTCTCCGCCCCCGAAAAGCCCTGGCCGTCACCGGCGCGCGCCTGGTCGGTGGCCATTGTGCTGATGCTGGCCAACACGCTGGCCTTTGTCGACCGGCAGGCGCTGGCGCTGCTGGTGCAGCCGATCAAAAAGGATCTGGCGATTTCGGACACGGCGATCAGCCTGCTCTACGGCCTGTCCTTCACGCTGTTCTATGTCGCGGTGGGCCTGCCCATCGCGCGCTACGCGGACCGTTCGAACCGCCGCAACATCGTGGCGGGCGCGATCCTGGTGTGGAGCGTGGCGACCAGCCTGTGCGGCTTTGCGCGCAGCTTCGGCACGCTGTTTGCCGCGCGCGTGGGCGTGGGCGCGGGCGAGGGCGGGCTGACGCCAGCGGCCTATTCGCTGCTTTCGGACACCTTCCCCAAGAGCCGCCTGCCGCTGGCGATGGGCATCTATCAGGTCGGCATTTACCTTGGCAGCGCCTCGGCGCTGGTGATCGGCGGGGTGATCTTTGCCCATCTGCCTCCGGGCGGCACGGTGATGGTGCCGCTGGCGGGCGCGATGAAGGGCTGGCAACTGGTGTTCCTGCTGCTGGGCATCCCCGGCCTGCTGCTCACGCTGGTCACGCTGACCCTGCGCGAACCGGTCCGCCGGGGCGATGCCCATGACACGACCGCCGCTCAGGCCAGCGTGCCGCTGTCGCAGTTTTTCGAGCATGTCGGCGCGCGGGCACGGGCCTATATCGGCATCATGCTGGGCTTTGCGCTGATGGTGCTGGTGGGCAATGGCACGGCGGTGTGGATTCCCGCTTTCCTCGAGCGCTCCTATGGCTGGACGACCGCGCAGGTCGGCAGCCTCTATGGCCCGGTGGTCTTCGTCTGCGGCACGACGGGCGCATTGACGGGCGGCCTGGTCGCCAGCTGGCTGCGCAAGCGGGGCCTCGCGCATGGCAATCTGCAGGCTTCGATGATCGGCTTTGTCGCGCTGGTGCCTGTCACCATCGCCTTCCCGCTGATGCCCACGGCGGGCATGGCGCTGGTGCTGATCGGGCTGATGAACTTTCTGGCCGGGTTCAACTTCGGCGGTGGTCTGGCAACCTTGCAGGAGCTGACCCCCAACCGCATGCGCGCGCTGATGTCGGCGGCCTATATGCTGACCATCAACCTCATCGGCGCGGCGCTGGGCCCCACGGCCATCGCGCTGGTGACCGACTACGGTTTTCACGACCCCAAGGCGCTGCATTACGCGATCTCGATCGTCTGCGCCGTGGCCTCGCCGCTGTCGGTGGTGCTGCTGTGGATGGGGATGAAGGACTATCGCCGGATCATCGGGGGGTGATCCGGCCTGCGGGAGGGCGTCTTCGGGCGCCCTCCCGCAGTATGATGCTTAGGGCGCTTCAGGTGCTCTCCCGCAGGACGATGGTGTGAGGCACCCATTGCGAGAGCGGCGCCTTGTCGGTCCCCTCATCGTCGCGGTGGCGCTGGATCAGCCAGTCGGTGGCCTGCGCCGCCATCAGGTCGATGTCCTGCCGCACGGTGGTCAGCGGCGGCCAGATCTTCACCGCAATCGGCGCATCATCGAAGCCCGCCACCGCCACATCCTGCGGGATGCGCAATCCCCGGCGGTGCGCGCTCAGGATCACGCCGGCGGCCATATCGTCATTGCTGGCGAAGATGGCATCGGGCGGCTCGGGCAGGTCGAGCAGCGAGGAGCCCGCGCTCAGCCCGGATTCGAAGCTGAAGTCGCCCATCGCGATCAGCGCCGGATCGATGCCGACGCCGCGCGCCGCCAAAGCCGCGCCATAGCCCTCGAAACGCGCCTTGCTGCCCGAGTGGATCGAGGCGCCCATCACAAAGCCGATCCGCTTGTAACCCTTGTCGAGCAGATGCTCGGTCATGGCCTGTGCGGCGGCCTTTTCGTCGACCCCCACCGTGTCCATATCGGCCAGCGGACGCCCGCAGGCGATGGCCGCCATCGGCACATTCAGCTTGGTGAGCGCGGCGGTTCCCGAGAGCATCTCATTGTAAGGCGGGGCGAAAAGGATGGCATTGGCGCCGCTGCGCACCAGGCCCGAGACCGCCTCCATGGCGGCGCTGGCGGACAGGTCGTCGCATTTGCGGATGATGATCTGCACCCCCGCGCGCGCGGCGGCGTTCAGCGCCCCCACCAGCATGGCCGAGAGAAACGCATTCTGCGCGTTGCGATAGACGATGCCGATCCGCGTGCTGCGCGCCGAGGCCAGCGAGCGGGCGGCGGCATTGGGGACATAGCCCAGCTCCTCCACCGCCTTCATCACGGCGGCGCGGGTGGCCTCGCGCACCGATTTGGTGCCGTTGAGCACATGCGACACCGTCATCGGCGAAACGCCCGCCGCATCGGCCACCGAGGAGATGGTGACCGCCTGCCGGGACCTGCGTGAGGAGCGCGTAACTGTGGCCATCCCTGATCCTGATTTCTGGGAACCATCGCTGCGGTTCCGCGTCATATGCTGCGCTAAATGAACGGGGTGGGGGGTGGCAAGAGGAGTTCTGGTATAGCGCTACAATTTTTTGGTTGCGCGGGGGTGCGGCTTGCTTCACATGAAGCTGCGCGCAGCCCCTTAAGAGCCTGCCCGAGTCCAAGAGATTAGAGGATCGACGAGATGGCACTTGCCAACGACCAGAGGTCGCAACTCGAAGCGCTGTATGCCGAAATGGCGCCCGCCAATCTGACGCCCTTGTGGGAATTGCTGGCCGGGCTGGTGAAGCCGCAGCCCAACTCGCCTGCCCATGTTCATCGCTGGAACTACGATCAGGCGCGCGACTATCTGATGCGCGCGGGCGATCTGATCTCCGCCGAGCAGGCCGAGCGCCGCGTGCTGATCCTGGAAAACCCCGGTCTTGCGGGTCAGTCGGCCATCGTGCCCAGTCTCTATGCCGGGTTGCAGCTGATCCTGCCGGGCGAGATCGCCCCCTGCCACCGCCACAGCCAATGCGCCCTGCGCTTCGTGATGGAGGGCGACGGGGCCTTCACCGCGCTCGATGGCGAGAAGGCGATCATGCGCCAATACGATCTGGTGCTGACGCCGGGCGGCCAGTGGCACGACCATGGCAACACCACCGACAGGCCGATGATCTGGCTCGACGGGCTCGACATTCCCACCGTCCGCCTGTTCGACGCGCAATTCGCCGAGCATTTCGACGGCAAGGCTTTCCCGGAAAGCGCGCCCGCCGGGGACACGCTGGCCCGCTATGGCCACAACATGCGCCCCATGCGCGGCACGGCGGCGGATCGTCGCCCCGCGCATCAGCCCTTGTTCCACTATCCCTACGCCCAATGGCGCCCGGCGCTGGACGCTATGGCGAAGTCGGCGCAGGTCGATCCCCATGTCGGCCATGCGCTGGAGTTCACCAATCCGGCCGATGGCGGATCGATCATGCCGACGATCTCGGCGCATGTCCGCCTGATCCCGGCAGGCTTCGAGACCAAGGCGCGCCGCTCCAGCGACGGCACGATCTTCGTCGTCTGCGAAGGCATGGGCACGGTCATCATCGATGGCGAGGAGATCGCCCTTCTGGAACGCGACACCTTCTGCGTGCCCTCGTGGAAGGAGGTGCGCTTCTCTGCCGACACCGACCTCGTGCTCTTTGCCTATTCCGACAAGGCTTCTCAGGAAAAGCTCAACCTCTACCGCGAATGGAACGCTTGATATGACGCTCTTCACGCTGCCCGCGCCGATTCTGGCCAAGACCTCCGACGGGAATGAATTCCCCGTGCGCCGCCTGTTCTGCATCGGCCGCAACTATGCCGCCCATGCCCGCGAAATGGGCAAGGACCCGACGCGCGAGGCGCCCTTCTTCTTCACCAAATGGGCCGAGACGGTCGTGCCCAGCGGCACCACCATCGCCTATCCGTCGGAAACCTCGAACTTCCACTTCGAGGCCGAGCTGGTTCTGGCCGTGGGCAAGGGCGGCCGCAACATCGCCGAAGAGAGTGCCACCGACCATATCTATGGCTATGCCACGGGCCTGGACATGACGCGCCGCGACCTGCAGCTCGAAGCGCGCGACAAGGGCCGCCCCTGGAGCACCGGCAAGAATGTCGAGCAGTCCTCGCCTCTGGGTCTGATCCATCCGCAGAGCGAGACCGGCGTGCTGGAAAGCGGCAGCATCAAGCTGACCGTCAATGGCGACACCAAGCAGGACGCCGATCTGGCCGATCTGATCTGGGACGTGAAGGAAGTGATCGCCTATGTCTCGCGCTTCTACCGTCTGGAGCCGGGCGATCTGATCTACACCGGCACACCTGCCGGCGTGGGCGCGGTGGTGTCGGGCGACGTGATCAACGTCTCGATCGCGGGTCTCACCGACTGCACCGTCACCGTTGGTCCGGTGGCAAATGACTAAGCTTCACGGCTTCTTCCGCTCGGGCGCATCCTACCGGGTGCGCGTGGCGCTGGCGTTGAAGGGCATCGACTATGACGGTGCCTTTTACCGCCTGCGCGCGGGTGAGCAGCGTGCCGAGGCCTATCTGGCGCTCAATCCGCAAGGGTTGGTGCCCGCGCTGGAGATCGACGGCGTGGTGCTGACCCAGAGCCTCGCCATCTGCGAATATCTCGACGAGACTCACGATGGCCCGAAGCTGCTGCCCGAAAACGCCGTGATGCGCGCCCGCGTGCGCGCCGCGGCGCAGGTCATCGCCTGCGACACCCATCCGATCCAGAACCTGAAGATTCTGGGCCGGATCAAGGCGCTGGGTCATGACGAGAACGCCTGGGCCGCTCAGGTGATCGAGGAAGGCTTTGACGCTTACGACACGCTGATCGCGCCCTATGCGGGCAGCTTCAGCTTTGGCGATACGGTGTCGCTGGCCGATCTTTGCCTTATCCCGCAACTGGTCAATGCGCGCCGCTTTGGCGTCGATGTCCAGCGCTGGCCCCGCCTGCTGGCGGTGGAAAAGGCCTGCCTTGCGCATCCCGCCTTTATCGCCGCCAATCCGGCCACTCAGCCCGACGCGGAATAACCACACAAGGATACCGCCCATGAGCCTTGATCGTCGAACACTCATGGGCGGTGGCGCCGCCAGTATCGGGGCCGGCCTTCTGGCCTCACTGCTGCCGCAAGTGGCGCGCGCGGCCACGGGATCGCGCCCCAACCTGATCCTCTTCTTCCCCGACGAACTGCGCGCCGATGCGCTGGCCTGCTACGGCAATCCGGTCACGCGCACCCCCAACTTCGACCGTCTGGCCAAGGCGGGCACGCGCTTTGCCAATGCCCATGTGCAATATCCGGTCTGCGCGGCCTCGCGCTGCTCGATGCTGACGGGGCTGCCCACCAGCGCGACGGGCCATCGCGGCTTCTCCTATCTGATCCAGCCGACCGAGCCCAACCTCTTCGCCCTGCTGCGCGCCTCGGGCTACGACACCTTCTTCTTCGGCAAGAACGATGTGCTGGCCCCCGAAACCTTCGCCACCAGCCTGACCGCCTGGGCCGACCCGCCGGCTCCGGGCGCGGCGGCTGGCGATCATGCTCCCGGAGCGCGCGCCGGGGCGACCAGCAGCACCGTCACCATGCTGCTCCCCCCGATGGGAGACCGCCGCGCCACCAGCGATTACGGCATCATCCAGCGCGCCATCGAGATCATCGAACGCAAGGAGAGCGACAAGCCCTTCTGCCTGTTCCTGCCGATCTTCCAGCCGCATCCGCCCTATCGCGCGCCCGCCGATTTTCAGGCGATGTACAAGCCGGACGACATTCCCGCCCCGATCGCGCCGGGCCTGCCGAACAAGCCCGCCTATCATGAGGCGATCCGCAAGGCCTACGGCCTCGACAAGGCCGGGCCGGAGGTGTTCCGTCAGGTGCGCGCCACCTATTACGGGCAAGTCTCTTACACCGACTGGCTGCTGGGCGAATTGCTGGATGCTCTGGATCGCAACGGGCGCGACAAGGACACCGCCGTCTTCGTCGGCTCCGACCATGGCGATTACGCGGGCGATTATGGGCTGGTCGAAAAATGGCACGGCGGGCTGGAAAGCTGCCTCACCCATGTGCCGCTGATCGGCCGCGTGCCCGGCGCGCCCCAAGGCGTGGTGGCGCCCGATATGGTCGAGCTTTACGACATCCTGCCCAGCTTCCTCAACCTTGCGGGCACCGCGCCGCATCACACCCAGTTCGGGCGCTCGCTCCTGCCGCAGATCCACGGCGGCCCCGGAGACCCCAACCGCGCCGCCTTCACCGAGGCGGGCCTTGGCATCTACGAACCGCAGGCCTTCGACAACCCCACCGGCGGCCTCTACCGCTACAAGTCGCAGCTTCCCGCGCAGCATCCCGAGCTGGTGGCCCGCGCCGCCAGCGTTCGCACGCAGCGCCACACCTATATCCACCGCCCGCAAGGCGTCAGCGAACTCTATGACCGGCTGGCCGACCCCGGCGAGACCCGCAATCTGATCGGCACCCGCACAGTGGCGAAGGAACAGGCCGCGCTGGAGGACCGCTTGCTCAACTGGTACATCAACACCAGCGGCGTGCCGCAGGACACCCGCAACAGCCGCGATGTGCCCGCCTTCAACCCGCCTCAGGCCCCCGTGGCCTCGCCCGAGGCGGTGCAGGCGGTGCTCGATTCCTGAGCCGTCACAGCCTGCCGCAGTTTCGCCTTCGCCATTTGAAACCTGCCGCTCTCTGGTGCATCACGCGGTGATGCACCACAAGGCCCGCGCACCATAAGCCGCGCGGCCAGAGAGGATTTGCCGCGTGAAGGACACTGCCCCCACCACCCTCGCTCTTGTCGATCCCGATGAGATCCGCACCCGCTTCTGCGCGGCGCTTTCCGCCATGTATCGCGCCGAGGTGCCGCTCTATGCCGATCTGCTGGCGATCGTGGCGCGGGTGAATGCCGGGGCCGCCGATGCCGCTTCCACTCCGGCACGCGTCGATATCGAGCGGCATGGCGCCATCCGCCTGGGCACCCCCGCCGAACTGGCGATGATGGGCCGCGCCTTCGCGGTGATGGGCATGGAGCCGGTGGGCTATTACGATCTGGCCCCCGCAGGCGTGCCGGTGCACTCCACCGCCTTCCGTCCGGTGAGCGAGGCGGCACTGGCGCGCAATCCGTTCCGTGTCTTCTGCTCTTTGCTGCGGCTCGACCTGATCGCCGACCCCGATCTGCGCGCCGAGGCCGCCGCCATTCTCGCCACGCGCCAGATCTTCCGCGCCGAGGCCGTGGCGCTGATCGAACGGAATGAGGCGCAGGGCGGTCTGAACGAAGCCGAGGCCGACAATTTCGTCGCCGCGCTGCTCGAAACCTTCCGCTGGCATGAGGAGATGCTGGTCGACCGCGCCACCTATGAAAGGCTGGTCGCCAGCCATCGTCTGGTCGCCGATATCGTCGCCTTCCGGGGCCCGCATATCAACCATCTCACCCCGCGCGTGCTGGATATCGATGCAGCTCAGGCCGCGATGGTGGCGCAGGGGCTCGACACCAAGGAGTCGATCGAGGGCCCGCCGCGGCGTGTCGTCCCCATCCTGCTGCGCCAGACCAGCTTCAAGGCGCTGACCGAAAGCGTGCGTTTTGCCGGAGACACCGGCGCCCCCGGCCAGCACACCGCGCGCTTTGGCGAGATCGAGCAGCGCGGCGCCGCGCTCACCCCGAAAGGGCGGGCGCTGTACGATGATCTGCTGGCGAAAGCGTCCTCAGCCGATGCCGCGCAGCCCTACGCGCAGCGGCTGGCTGGCGCCTTCGAGAGCTTCCCCGACGATCTGGAAACTTTGGTGAGCGAAGGGCTGATCTATGTCCGCCGCATGGCCCATGGCGCGTTGGAGCCGCTCACCTATGAGGATTTCCTCCCCGTCAGCGCGGCGGGCATCTTCCAGTCCAATCTGGGCAACGAGCAGCGCGAGACCTATGCGCAGCAGGGCGCCCAGTCGGTGTTCGAAGACGCGCTGGGGAGGGCGGTGCTTGATCCCTTCGCGCTTTATGCGGAGATGGCGGAGGGGTGAAGAAGGGTGCCGCCGGCGGGCAAAGGGCCATCGCCCTTTGCAATCCCTTTAATGTCTAAGTCAGCTTGAATGTTGAGGCCTTGGCTCAAGGCCTCAACCAAGCATCTTTTGATAGCCGCTTCGCGGCGGGGGAATGCGCAATCCCTTCAGCGCGCGAGGCGGCACAGCAGCAGCGCACTCAGCGCAGCCCGCTCACCCAGACTTTCGGTGATGAGATATTCCTCAGCCGAATGGATCGAACCGCCGCGCACCCCCATCGTATCGACCACCGGCACACCGCAAGCCGCGATGTTGTTGCCATCGCAGACGCCGCCCGTATCCTTCCAGCCGATCTCCTGACCCAACAGACGCCCGCATGTCCGAACCAGTTCCAGCAGCCTCTGGCCTGGCGCATCCACGGGCTTGGGCGGACGGGCAAAGCTGCCATGGCGATGGATGGAAAGATCATGCGCCGCAGCGACCTCGGCGATCAAGCGGTCCAGCGCCTGCTCGGCAAAGGTCTGAAGGTCCGGCGTCAGCGGACGCATATTGACGCGCAGCACGGCATGATCGGGCACCACATTGTTCGGCCCGCCGCCCTCGATCTTCGCGCAATTCACGCTGAGGCCGGGGCGCACCAAGGCGCTCAACCGCAACGCCAGATCGGCGGCGGCGATCACCGCATTGCGCCCATCCTGCGGATTGCGCCCGGCATGCGCGCTGCGCCCTTTCACCAGAATCGAGAAATTGCCGCTACCCGGCCGCGCCCCGGCCAGAGTGCCATCGGGCAGAGCGGAGGGCTCATAGGTAAAGGCCGCCAGCTTGCCCGCCGCCGCGCGCCGCAGCAAAGCCGCCGAGCCGGGTGAACCGACCTCCTCATCGCTGTTGAGCACGACCTGATAGCCGACCCTGTCGCGATCCGGCGATGTTTCAAACGCCGTCAACGCGGCGAGCATCACCGCAATCCCGCCCTTCATATCGGCCACACCCGGCCCATTCAGCACGCCGGGGCTGAGCCATCGGCAGCTCTGGAACGGATGATCGGCCTCGAAGACGGTGTCCATATGGCCGGTCAGCAGAAGCTGGATCGGGGCCTGAGGGCGCACCGTCAGCAGCAGATTGCGGCCATGGGTGACGTCGCTTTCCTGCCCCTGAGCATCGATCCGCGTCACCGGTTCGGGATCGAGCAGCTCGATCGGGCCGGGCAGGGCAGCAAAACCCTGCGCCAGTTGCCCGGCCATGGCGGCCAGCCCTTCCAGATTGCGGCTGCCGCTGTTGATCGCGGCCCAGCCCAGCACCTGATCCAGCATGGGCGCGGCCATGGCCTGTTGGACCACAGCTTGCTCGGCGCTGGTGAGGCTTTCGGTCATCGCGCCAATCCGGGGATCGGCAGGCTTTCGATGCGCGGCGCCTCGAAACTGGCGGCGGGATAAGCGCAGTAATCGGCGGCATAGGCGGCGCTGGGCCGGTGATTGCCCGAATCCCCCAACCCGCCAAAAGGCATGGCCGAGGCGGCACCGGTGGTCGGGCGGTTCCAGTTGACCACGCCCGCGCGGATTTCCGAGGCGAAACGCTCCCACAGCGCCGCGTCCTGCGCGATCAGCCCTGCCGAAAGGCCGAAGCTGGTGTTGTTGGCAGCGGCGATGGCGGCGTCGAAACTGTCGGCGCGGATCACCTGAAGCACGGGGGCGAAGATTTCCTCGTCCGGCGTGGAGATGCCGGTCACCTCCAGCACGGCGGCGCCCATAAAGGCGCTGTCGTCCCCGCGCGGTGCGGCGGCAGGCAGCAACAGCTTGGCGCCGGATGCGTTCAGCGCCGCCACCGCGCCGCGCGCCTTGGCGGCAGCACGAGCCGAGATCAGCGGGCCCATAAAGCCTTCCGCCTCATCCCATGCGCTGACGGGCAGAGCAGCGGCCTGAGTCAGCACGGCCTCAAGCATGCGGTCGCCCGCTGTGCCTGTGGGCAGGATCAGACGCCGCGCGCAGGAACAACGCTGGCCGGTGGTGATAAAGGCCGAATGGTTGACCAGCGAGGCCACCGCTTCGGGCTCTCCATCCCCCCCGTTGTCTGGCCATGCGATCAGCGGATTGTTGCCGCCCAGTTCCAGCGCCAGAATGACATGCGGGCGGTCGGCAAAGGCATGGCGGAACACCCGCCCGGCCTGCGCCGATCCGGTAAACAGCAGTCCGTCGATATCGCCCGCAACCAAGGCTGCGCCGGTCTCCCGCCCGCCCTGCACGATCTGGAAAACGCCTTCGGGTAACCCAGCTTCGGTCCACAGTTCCGCCATCCGCGCGCCCACTGCCGGGGTTTCCTCCGAGGGCTTGAACACCACCACATTGCCCGCGATCAGCGCCGGAACGATATGGCCATTGGGCAGGTGGCCGGGGAAGTTATACGGCCCCAGCACCGCCATCACCCCATGCGGACGATGCCTGAGCACCGAGCGGCCAAAGGGCATCGCCTGCTCGCGCATACCCGCGCGTTCGGCCTGAGCGGCGATGGAGATTTCCACCTTGCCGATCATGGCATTGACCTCGCCCCGGCTGTCCCAGAGCTGCTTGCCGGTTTCCTGAGCAATCAGCCGGGCGACATCGTCCAGCCCGTCTTTCAGCAAAGCGCCAAAGCGGCGGGCGACGGCCAAACGCTCGCCAAGCGGCGTGCGCGCCCAGAGCGGCGCGGCGGCGCGGGCGCGCTCCAGCGCTTTTTGGCATTCCTCGGGGCCATCCACCTTGCCTTCCCAGATGATGGCGCCATTCGCGGGGTTGGTCGATTGCAGGATCATGGGGTTGTTCTCGCCTTCGGATTTGCGCTGTCAACCGGCGGCGCGGGTTGCGGCCAGAGCGGCCTCGAACCTTGTCAGCGCCTCGGCGGCCTCCTCGCTGGTGATGGTGAGCGGGGGCAGCAGGCGGATGCAATTCTCGCCGCCGCCTGCCACCAGCAGGCCGTGTTCGCGCATGGTGGCCATCATGGCACGGTTGTTGGGCACCAGCTTGACGCCGATCAGCAGGCCTTTGCCGCGCACATCGAACACCTGATCGGGGTAGCGCGCGGCGATCTCGCGCAGGCCGGTGAACATGTGCTGCGAGATGCCGCGCACATGGGCCAGCATCTCGTCGGTGGCGATGGCATCGAAGGCGGCCGTCGCCACGGCCATCGCCAGCGGATTGCCACCAAAGGTGGTGCCATGCACCGCCACCGTCATGCCCTGCGCGGCCTTTTCGGTGGCCAGGCATGCGCCAACCGGGAAGCCGCCGCCCAGCGCCTTGGCGATGGCCATGATATCGGGCGCGGCGTCCTCGGCCCATTCATGCGCGAAGAGGCGTCCGGTGCGGCCCATGCCGCATTGCACCTCGTCATAGATCAGCAGCGTGCCGGTCTCGTCGCAGAGCGCGCGAAGCCAGCGCAGCCACTCGGCATCGAGCGCGCGGGCGCCGCCTTCGCCCTGCACCGGCTCGACGATGACGGCGGCAGCGGTGGGCGCGCGCACGGCGGCCTCGATGGCGGGCTTGTCATCGAGCGAAAGCTGGATGAAGCCGGGCAGGCGCGGGCCAAAACCCTCCAGATATCCGGGATTGCCCGAGGCGTTGATCGCGCCATAGGTGCGGCCATGGAACGACCCGGCAAAGCCGATGATGTCGATCCTCTCGGCTGCGCCATTCGCATGGTGATAGCGTCGTGCGGTCTTCAGCGCGCATTCCACCGCTTCCGTGCCCGAATTGGCGAAGAAGACGGTGTCGGCGAAGCTGGCTTCGACCAGTCTGTGCGCCAGTTCTTCTTGCCCGGGAATGCGGAAGATGTTGGAGACATGCCACAGCTTTTGGGCCTGCTCGGTCAGCGCCTTGACCAAAACCGGCGCGCAATGGCCAAGGCTGTTGGTGGCGACGCCCGACACGCAGTCGAGATAGGCGCGCCCATCACGGCCATAGAGCCACACGCCCTTGCCATGATCGGCTTCCAGAGGGGCGCGGTTGTAGACGCCCATCAGGTCCTGCGGCCTGGTTTGCGTGTCGATCATGCTGCTTGTTCCTCTCTCCACAGGCGGAAGTCGCCGAGGCGGCCGGTTGCGATCAGGCCTTTGCTGGTGCGGATTGGTGTGGCTTCATCCACCACCACGCAGTCGCGGATGGTGGCGATATGGTTGGTGCGGGCGTGGACGGTGGGGCCTGCGTCGAAAATGTCGCAATAGCCGTCGTCGAGGAAATCCTCGCCCATCAGCAGGCGATAGGCGGGCAGGGATTTCTCATGCGGGCGCCCGATGACCTCGCGTGCGGCGGCGGGCAGCATCGAGGTGTAGATCGGATAGCGCGGCATCAGATCCGCGATAAACTGATTGCCGTGCATGGCGTTGAACAGATCGGCCTCCAGCACGCCGCCGCCGAAGAAGGGGCCGGCCACCGCATCCCAGAAGGGGCTGGTGTCGCCCTCCATCCAGCCGCGCAGTTCGGCCACCACCTGATCGCCGAAACGCTCGCGGTGCTGGGCGATGAAGAGGTAGCGGCTGCGCGCCAGCATCGCGCCCATGCCGCCGGTGCGCGCGTCGGGGTGGAGGAACAGCCCGGCGATCTCGCTGGCGCCGTCGAAGTCGTTCACCAGATGCAGCACATGGGTGGAAAAGCTGCGGTTAAGGCCGCGCGAGGCATGGGTGACCCGCGCGCTCTTGTAGCTGTAGAAGGGCCAGCGCACGCCGATGCGCGAGAAGATGCTGGCCGTGCCGATGAGCTTGCCCGCGCCATCTTCCAGCGCCAGCATGTAGAACTCATCCTGCGGTTCGGTAATCTGCGCGTCGAGCGAGTCTTCGCTCCAGGCGAGGCGTTCCTGCAGGGCGGGGCGGTCGTTGGGCAGGTTGGTCATGCCGCCGCCCGACAGCGCGGCCAGGGCGAGCAGGGCGTCCAGATCGCCCATGCGGGCCATGCGGATGAAGGGCTGGCCGGGTTTGGGTTCGGTCATCGCAGCTCCTCCTTGGCAAAGCCGAGCAGGTTCAGCAGGGCGGCGCGGGCGGTCCAGCATTGCTGCCACAGGTCGGGGTTGCCGATGTCATCGGGCGTGATGTGTTCGGGCCAGTGGTGGGTGATGAGATCGGCCAGCGCATCGGCCCTGGCTTCGGTGAGCAGGAAGCGTTGGTCGAGGGCGGCGATCTCGTTTTCCTCCAAGGCCACGCGCAGGCGCAGGCAGGCCGGGCCGCCGCCATTGCGCATGGATTCGCGCAGCGTCATGAACTGCGTCTGGCGGATCGGGCCGTTCGAGGCGATTATCTCATCCAGCCAGGCGACCACCGAGGGCACCTCGCGCGCCTCGCCGGGCAGCAGGAGCAGCATGCCGCCCTCGGGCAGCGTCACCAGTTGCGAGTTGAACAGATAGGAGCGGATCGCATCCGCCAGCGAGACGCGGGCGGCGGGCACCTCGATGATCCGGGCTTCGGGCAGGCGCTGGCGGATGGCGGCGTAGAGGGCGTCGCGCTCGGCAAAGGCCTGTTCGTGGGTGAAGAGCACGGTCTCATTGGCCACGGCCACCACATCATTGTGGAAGGCGCCTGCCGCGATGGCCTCGTCGCTCTGGCGGGCAAGCAGGGCGTTGCGGCCTGGCAAATTGTGACGGCGGACCAAAGCCTCGGCGGCAAGGCGATGCTGTCGTGCGGGAAAGCCGCCGACCGGCCCGGCGCCATGGACGAAGATTTCCAGCCCCTCCGCGCCATGGCCGGCGCAGAGCCGCATATGGTTGGCCGCGCCCTCATCGCCGAAGGGAGCGGGCAGGGGGGCATGCACGCGCACGCCGGGCACCCTGGCGAACAGCGCGCCGAGTTGGCGCTGTGTTTGCGGCGCCTCGATGCTGCGATGGGGCATGGAGGCCAGATTGGCGACCGAGAGATGCGTCAGCCCATCGGCGCTGTCAGGCCGGGGCGAGACGGTGGCGGCATTGGCCGTCCACATCGCCGAGGCGGAGAAGCTGTTGCGGAAGAGGGCGGGATCAGCCTTCCATGCTGCGCGGCAAACGGTCATGTCGTCGCCGGTAAATCCCATGCGGCGCAACCAGTCGGCATCGGGCCGGTCATGGGGCAGCAGCAGCCCTTGGGGGAGACCCAGCGCCATCATATGCCGCATCTTGGCCAGCCCCTGCAGCGCCGCCTCGCGCGGGGCGGAGACCGTGCCCGCATGCGCCGCCGAGGCGATGTTGCCCAGCGACAGCCCGGCGTAATTGTGGCTGGGGCCGACCAGCCCGTCGAAATTGACCTCCAGCATTGCGTATCAGCCTTTGTCTTATGCCTTCAACGCCTGATAAACCTGTTTGGGCTCAACACTCTCATGCATAAAATGTCGGGTGATATGAGCGAATGGAATGAATGGCGGCGCTTGCGGGCCTAGCGCGGAATATGCGTGACCACCTGCCCCGCCGAGGCCTGTATCGCCCCGGCGGTGGCGGCATCGATCACAATGCCCCCCTGGGTCGGTTTGACGCGGCCATAGGCGGCGCGGAAGTGCTCCAGCCGACCGTGGGCGATCAGGCTTTCGGTGCCGTCGTTTTCCTCTACGGCGACGATCATGTCCTGCTGCGCATGGCGGATGGTGGAGATTTCGTCGGTGGCACAGACCATGGTGGGGCCGCCGTCGAAGACGTCGATATAGTTGCGATAGGCGAAGCCCTCCTTCTCCAGCATGCGCTGCGCCGCGCGGCCCGAGGGGTGGGGGATGCCCATCACCGCCATTGCGCTTTCGGGCACCATGGCGGTGTAGATCGGGTGCTTGGGCATCAGGTCGGCGATGAATTGCGCGCCGCGTACCGCCTTGAATTCGTCAGCCTCGCGGAAGGACATGCCGAAGAAGCGGCCCGTCACCCCGTCCCAGAAGGGCGAGACGCCGACCTCGTCGATCACCCCGCGCAGTTCGGCCAGAGTGCGGTCGGCGAAGCGGGCGCGGTGCATCGCCATGAAGAGGTAACGGCTGCGCGCCAGCAGCGATCCGGCGCCTGCCGACCTTTCGGTGGGGTGCAGGAACAGGCCGCCGACCTCGCTGCTGCCATTGTGGTCGGTGACCAGCGTGAGCATCTCGCTGCGGATGGCGCGGGAGAACTCGCTGGAATAATGGGTGAAGGCGTCGATGCGATAGGAGTAATGCGGGCGGTCGGTGCCGATGCAGGAGAAGATCTGGCAGGTGCCGCGCACCTTGCCGGTTTCCAGATCCTCCAGCACGAACATATACATGTCGCTGGCCAGATCGTCGGGCGCATCCCCGGCATTGCGGGCGAAGGAGGCGGCGGCGGTGTCCAGCTTGTCTTGCAGCTTGGGGCGGTCGGCGGGCAGGTTGGTGAAGCCGCCGCCGGTGCTTTTGGCCATTTCATAGATGGCGGGCAGATCGTCCTGGCTGGCGGCTCTCAAAACATGGGTCATCGTCGGGCTCTCGCAGGATGCGGCGCATCGGTGGCTGGCCTTGACCTAAGGGTAAGAGCAAAAATCGCCAAGCCTTATGGTGGGGGCTGGGTGATGGATGCGCCCCCGATGGCTTATTTCGACCTGGCTTTGCTGCGCGGCAACCATTTGTAAAATTTGCGCGAATTTTCGGAAAAGAATTTTTCGCGCGCCTCGGTGGAAGAACCGGCGAAGGCGGCCTTGGCCAGCCCGACGACCTGGGGCAGGGCGGCCACGCTGTCGGACTGCGGATAGTCGCTGCCGAAGATCACGCGGTCCTCGCCGAAGGTGCGGCGCAGCATGCCCAGCCGCTCGCTGTAGGCGGCAAGGTCGGTGTGGATGGCGCCCGCAACGGGGTGGATGATCTCGGACAGCTTGCAGGCGATCTGCGGACGGGCCGCGAAATTGCGCAGCGCGGCCTGATAGGCGCGCTGGTCGGTGGCAGCCGGATCGAAGGCGGGCAGATGGTCGATGACGATGCGCAGATTGGGCACGGCATCGCTGACGCGCAGCGCGCCCTCCAGCAGGGCGAGGTTCTGATTGGCGGTTTCCAGCACCAGATCGGCCTCGGCCAGTCGCTTCAGCGCATCGAGGAAGGCGGGTTCACGCGAGCGGGCGGCCAGATCGTAATCCCACAGATTGCCATAACGGATGCCGCGGAACAGCGGGTTGCCATGGAAGCGGGCCAGCAGCGCGGGGAAATCGGCATGCTCGGGGCGCAGATTGCCGATCATGCCCAGGATGATCGGGTTCCCGGTAGCCTGATCGAGCACCCATTGATTGTCCTCCACCAGCGGGCTGGCCTCGACCACGAGGGCGCCGATGATGCCCAGTGGTCTTGCGTGCTGCGCATAGGCGGCGGGGAAGGAACCGGTGCGATGGGTGGGGGATTTCTCCGGCCCGGCATAGGGCACGCCCTGCGGCCGGTTGGGGTCGAACAGGTGGATATGCGAATCGACGATGGTCGTGACCGGATCGGGCGTGGTGAAGGTGGCGGCGCGTGCCATGGCGGGCAGCAGAGCGGCGGCCCCGGCAGCGCTGGCCGCGGCAAGGGCGGCACGGCGCGAGAGGATGGGTGAGGTCATCGTTCGGTCGCCTTTTGCATATGGGATGAGCGGGAAGCGGGCGCCTCCAGTCCAAGGATCATGGCGGCGGCCAGAAAACACAAGAGGGCAATGACATAAAGCCCGGCCGTGGCGGAATGCAGCGCGCTTTCGATGGCCACCCGCACATTGGGGCCGACGAAAGACCCGGCGGCGCCCAGCGCGTTGATCAGCGCAATGGCGCCTGCGGCCTGCGTGGCGGGCAAGCGCGCACTGGTCAGCGCCCAGAACAGGGGCTGCACCGCGATAAAGCCCGCTGCCGCGCAGCTCAGCCCGGCCAGCGCCAGCGCCGGATGGTGCAGCGCGACCGAGGCGGCCAGACCCAGCCCTGCCGCAGCCGAACTGAGCGCGGCGATGGTCTTGTGCTGCCCGGTGCGGTCGGCCAGCGCGGGCAGCAGCATGGTGGCGAGCAGTGCGGCGCTCCATGGCAGGGCCGAGAGCAGGCCGACCTGCCAGCCGACACTCTGCCCGGTGGCTGCGGCGATCTGGCTGGGCAGGAAGAACACCAGCCCATAGACGCTGACCTGCACCAGCAGATAGATCGCCCCCAGATAGAGCACGCGCGGCGAGCGCAGGGCGCGCAGCAGGCTGGCTTCGTCGGGCGCTTTGGGGTCGCTCTCGAGCGTGTGTTGCAGCATGGCCTTGTCGTCGTCACTCAACCATGGCGCCTGTTGCGGACTGTCGGGCAGGTGGAAGAAGGCGATCACACCGACCAGCGAGGCCAGCAGGCCCTCGATCAGGAACAGCCATTGCCAGCCTGCCAGCCCCATGCTGCCGTCCAGCCGCAGCAGCGCGCCCGAAACCGGCCCGCCCAGAATGAAGCTGAGCGGCGCGCCGATGTAGAACAGGCCCAGCGCCCGCGCGCGAAAAGCGGCGGGGTAGAATTTGGTGAGGTAGAAGACCACGCCGGGGAAGAAGCCCGCCTCGGCCAGACCCAGCAGGAAGCGCAGCAGGTAATAGGAGGTCTGCCCGCGCACGAGGAACATCGCCGCCGAGATCAGCCCCCAGCTCACCATGATGCGCGAGAGCCAGATGCGGCCGCCAAAGCGTTGCATCATCAGGTTGGAGGGCACCTCCAGAAAGGCATAGCCCACAAAGAAGATCGAGGCGCCCAGCGCATAGGCCTGGTTGCCGATGCCGGTCTGGGCCTGAAAGCTTTCCTTGGCGAAACCGATGTTGGTGCGGTCGACAAAGGCCATGACATACATCGCCAACAGCACGGGCATGAGCCTTGCGTTGAGCCGCCCGATGATGCGCGGAAGCGCGGCTTCGGGCCCCTGATCCTGTCCTGTCTCGGGGGCCACGGCACCACTCCCTGCGCGCCGCAGCGCGGCATCGTAAATTCTGTTATGTGGGATTGAATGCCGTATGTTGAGATTGTTTGCAACCGCTATTGGCGGCTGAATCGCATGGATCAGCTGGCTGCCGGACCGGTGCTTTCCCGGAGGATCAGCTTGTGCGGCAGGCGGATCGAGGCGAGCGGCGCGCCGGGGTTGTCCAGCACCTCCAGCAGCAGTTTCACCGTGGTGCGGCCCAGATTCTTCATCGGCTGGCGCACGGTGGTCAGCGGAGGGTCCATCATGCGGGCGTAGCGTGTATCGTCGAAACCGACCAGCGAGACATCCGCCGGGCAGCGCAGGCCCAGCTTGCGCATCGCGGCCAGCGCGCCGATCGCCAGCTCGTCGTTGAAGCAATAGAGGGCCGTGGGGCGGTCGGGGGCGTCGAGAATCTCCAGCGCGCGCTGGAAGCCTGATTCGATGTGAAAGCCGCCCGCCGAAACCGTCAGATGCATCGGTTCGGGGAAGTTTCTGGCGCATTCCAGCGCGCCCTGCAGGCGGGCGCCGTCGAGCGTGTGATTGTCCGGCCCGGCCAGAATGACGACATGGCGGTGCCCCAGATCGTGCAGATGGGTGATGACATCGCGCGAGGCGGCGGCATTGTCGATGTAGACGCTGAGCAGATTAAGCTCGGGGTCGTACTCATGCCCGTTGACGATGGCGGGCGGCGAGGCGGCGCGCTTGACCGTATAGCGCAGCACCTCGGGCAGGCCGCTGGCCAGCACGATCAGCCCGTCGGCCTCCTTGCGCTGGAACATCTCGGCATAGTCGTTCTCGCGCAATTTGTCGTATTGCGTGTCGCCCAGCAGCACCGAATAGCCCGCCTTGTGGGCGCTTTCCTCGATGCCGCGAATGACCACCGAATAGAACGGGTTGGAGATGTCGGGCACCGTCACCAGGATCTTGCGGGTGCGGGTGGTGCGCAGGATCTTGGCCGCGGCATTGGGGGTATAGTTCAGCTTGGCCACAGCCGCCTGCACCCGCTTTCGCGTCCCTTCGGACACGATGTCGGGCGCGCTGAGCGTTCGGGAAACGGTGGCGGTCGACACGCCGGCCAGAGCGGCAACGTCCTGAATGGTAGCCATGGCGCTATCACTGCCTCAGTGCGGGCGGGCTGGCAAGATGGGGCGAGGGGGTGAAAAGCGGGATTCGCTCGAAGTTTTCGTCGGAAGCTGAGCAAGTTTTCGTGAAATTGTCGTGGCGGTGAGGGGTGGATGCAAAAACATCTGTAAGAAATTCAAGGCGATGATCGCCGATGGACAGCTTGTTGCAATCCAGCAATCTTTGCCATTGACAGAAGGGGCATTCTTAGCAGAATTAATACATAAGATAAATGTAACGGATTTCATAAGGTCCGTACAGACGAGAGGCAGGGGCGATGAGCTTGGCAGTGGAAGCGCTGACGGCAAGGGATACGCATGGCATTGCGCTGCGTCCCGAACATCAGATTTTGGCGACGAGTGACGATCTCAACTGGTCCTCGCTCTATGCCTCGCGGCAGGTCGAACAGCCGCATCACGGGCGCTATTCGGCGCGAAACAGCCATTTTCTGGCGCTGCATCTCAGCGGCCCGGTTGCGGTGGAGCGCGAGATGCGCGGCCATGTGGCGCGCGCCAAAGTGCGTCCGGGCGGCATGCTGCTGATGCCGGCGGGCTGCGATTTTTCGGTGCGGCTCGATGCGCGTTCGGAAACCCTGCATCTTTACGTGCCCGACAGCGTGCTGCGCGTCGCCGCCGCCGAATTGTGCAAGGGCGATCCCGAGCGAATCGAGATTCTGCCCCGTCTGGGCGACCATGATCCGCTGATCGAGCGGCTGGGCCAGACCTGCTGCAAGATGCTGGCCGAGGGGCTGGGCGATTACTTTGCCGATGGCATCTCGCGCTGGTTGGCGGCGCAGATGGTGACGGCGCATTCCACCGGCCTGCGCCGCGCGGAGCCCAAGGTGACCGGGCTGACCGCCGGACAGCTCAAGAAAGTATCGGGTTTTATTGAAG
>Ga0116227_10004901_pt1 | contig 28689 bp, 22 predicted proteins | sample S1TSphgellanicum_FD_89693 | JGI IMG/M metagenome (GOLD analysis project Ga0116227, IMG submission 89693) | Host-associated microbial communities from peat moss isolated from Minnesota, USA - S1T2_Fb - Sphagnum magellanicum MG | ecosystem: Host-associated > Plants > Peat moss > Unclassified...
ATCCACAAACGTATTTTTTTCAACATAGCTGCCGCATACGGGTTGATAGCCTTAACTTAGCCCTTTAAATTCCATACATAACTTGGCAAAAGACGCAACCAAAGAAACGCCCTTAATGCAGCAGTACAATACGATTAAGGCAAAGCACCCCGGTGCCTTGCTGCTGTTCCGCGTGGGTGATTTTTATGAAACTTTTGGCGAGGACGCGGTTAAGGCTTCGGGGATATTGGGGATTGTGTTGACGCGTAGAGCTAATGGCGCGGCTACGCATATTGAATTGGCGGGTTTTCCGCATCATTCGCTGGATACTTATTTGCCTAAGTTGGTGAGGGCCGGTCAGCGGGTTGCGATATGCGATCAGTTGGAAGACCCGAAGATGACCAAGAGCATTGTGAAGCGCGGCGTTACCGAATTGGTTACCCCGGGTGTTGCTTATGGAGATAACATAGTTCAGCAAAAGAGCAATAACTACCTGGCATCGCTCCATTTTGAGAAGAATACGATAGGCATTGCTTTGCTTGATATTTCGACCGGTGAGTTTTTGACGGCCCAGGGCAACAGCGATTATATTGATAAGCTGCTGCAAAGCTTTAGTCCGAGCGAAGTAATATTCCCTAAAAGTAGACACGCCGTTTTTAAGGAAACTTTTGGCGACAGGTTTTATACTTATGCTTTAGATGAATGGGCCTATACCGGCGATTATGCTACGGAGACGCTGTTGAAGCATTTCGAAGTAAAATCGTTAAAAGGTTTTGGTATTGAGAAGCTGACTTTGGGTATAGTAGCGGCCGGTGTGGCCTTGCATTACTTGAACGAGACGGAGCATAAGAATTTGCAGCATATCTCGGCGATAGGTAGGATAGAGGAAGAGAAGTTCTTATGGCTGGACAGGTTCAGCATCCGAAACCTGGAACTGATCGGTTCGCATAACGAGAACGCCGTTACACTGGTTGATGTGCTTGATCATACCTGTTCGCCAATGGGAGCGAGGATGTTGAGGCGGTGGATTGTAATGCCGTTGAAGGAGCGCAAGCCGATTGAAGACAGGCTGAATGTGGTTGAGTACTTGATCAATCACGAAGAGCAGAAAGAAGAGCTGAAGCAGCAGATCCGGAATATTGGTGACCTGGAGCGGTTGATCTCAAAGATCGGTTTGCAGAAAGCTAATCCACGTGAGATTTGTCAACTAAAAAAGGCTTTGTCGGCTATTGAGATCATGAAGACGCTTTGCAGCGAGAGCAATAGCATGGCCTTGAAAACCATAGGTGAGCAGCTAAATCCTTGTGTTTTGATGCGTGAGCGTATAGCTAAGGAGTTGCAGAATGAACCACCTGTAATGATAGTTAAAGGTGGTGTGATTGCTGAAGGTATCAACGAAGAGCTTGATCGTTTGCGCAAGATCGCTTTTGGCGGTAAGGGATATTTGTTGGAGATACAGAAGCGCGAAGCTGAAATTACCCGGATACCATCGCTTAAAGTGGCTTTTAACAATGTGTTTGGGTATTATTTGGAAGTGAGCAACGCGCACAAGGATAAAGTGCCAACAGAGTGGATCCGTAAGCAAACGCTGGTGAATGCCGAGCGTTATATTACGCCTGAATTAAAAGAATACGAAGAGCAAATATTAGGCGCTGAAGAAAAGATACTGGCTTTAGAAACCCGCCTGTATAACGAGTTGCTGTACGATTTGATGGAGTATATTAAACCCATCCAGTTTAATGCGCATTTGGTGGCACAGTTAGATGTATTGCTCAATTTTGCTACCATCGCCATTAAAAGCTACTATGTTAAGCCAGTGATAAACGAAGGCAGTGTAATTGATATTAAAGGCGGCCGCCACCCGGTAATTGAAAAGAACTTGCCTTTGGGCGAAGAGTATATTACGAATGATGTTTTTCTGGATTCGGATTCGCAGCAGATCATCATTATTACCGGTCCGAATATGGCTGGTAAGTCGGCTATTTTGAGGCAAACAGGTTTGATCGTATTGATGGCTCAGATGGGGTGTTTTGTACCTGCCAAGAGTGCCGAAATTGGCTTGGTAGATAAGATATTTACCCGGGTTGGTGCATCGGATAACCTGTCATCGGGCGAATCAACCTTTATGGTGGAGATGAACGAGACGGCGAGTATTTTGAATAATTTATCTGACAGGAGTTTGATCTTGCTGGATGAGATTGGCCGTGGTACATCAACTTATGATGGAATCTCGATAGCCTGGGCCATTGCTGAATACTTGCATAATCATCCATCGGCGAAAGCTAAAACCTTGTTTGCTACGCATTACCACGAGTTGAATGAGTTGACCAATATGTTTGGCAGGATCAAGAATTATAACGTTACGGTTAAAGAGGTTGGCCATAAAATCATCTTTTTACGCAAACTGGTTCCGGGTGGTAGTGAGCATAGCTTTGGTATCCATGTAGCTAAACTGGCCGGTATGCCGCCTAAGGTATTAAGTAGGGCCAACGAGATCCTCAAAAAACTGGAGCAGGAACGTACCGGTGGCGAGAGTATTAAAGAGAGTATCAAAAAAGTACAAAAACAAGCTGTACAAATGCAAATGTTCAGTATTGATGACCCGGTTTTGGTTAAAATACGGGATATGCTGAATAACCTTGAAGTAAATACACTTACACCTATTGAGGCTTTGATGAAGCTGGACGAAATACAGCGGGTGATCAAAAGCTGATAAGAGACTCAGGAATCAAGAGAAATGAAGGTCTCTGCATCTTGAATCTACATTACTGTTGATATGTTGATAACATCCATTATTTCGGCAAGCTATTCCCCGTTATTTTTATGGTATGAAATTCCGTAGCTATTTAAGTTTCGCGCTTTGCTGTTTAATCAGCTGTGTTATTTTATCATCCTGTCATTCGCGTAAGGCGGCTATGAAAGGCAAACCCGGAGAAATGGTGAAGGCTGATAAATCAATAGCCGAGAAGTATTCCGAAAAAATGGGCGTGAGCAAAAGCGATATCCAAAATGGCCGTTTATATGCGTTTATTGAGGATTGGTATGGCACACCATATCACTTTGGCGGACAGGATAAGAGTGGTATTGACTGCTCGGGCTTTGTTCAACTGCTTCAACAACAGGTTTACGGTTTGGTGCTTCCGCGGATGACGAGCCAGCAAGTAGGGGTGATCAAGCGTAAGTATGAAGAGCAATTACAGGAAGGCGATTTAGTGTTTTGGGACTATGATGGTAAAAAATTTAGCCACGTAGGCGTATATCTGCAAAACGATTATGTGGTACATGCCAGTACCAGCAAAGGCGTGATCATCATCAAATTGCACGACCCCTATACCTACAAGTATTTTTCGCGTTGTGGTTCGGTGATCGCTTCGGTAGCTGAATAGATAGTTGGTAATTGCTTACCTTTGTGGCCTATGTCGAACCCCAAACAAGATTATTCCTTCTGGACAAAATATAAAAAATTTGCCGGTAACGAGATCATGCTTTACATTATCATGGTAGTAGGGATTGTACTCGGAATAATGATTGTGAGCTACTTTAAAGGCTGATACAATTTTTTCAAAAATAATCTTTCCGGGGGCATCTTATTTAGCACCTTTGCGGTATAACATTTACAAATGAAATTGAACTTAAAACGCCCGCTTGCTTTTTTTGACCTGGAAACCACAGGCACAAATATTGGCGTTGACCGTATAGTAGAGATATCGGTAATCAAAATGATGCCAGATGATACCGAAGAAGTTAAAACCTGGAAAATTAATCCTGAAATTCCGATCTCGATAGAATCATCACTCATACATGGCATTTACGAAGAACACCTGATTGATGCCCCTGTGTTTAAAAACGCTGCAGCTGAAATAGCCGACTTTATAGCTGATAGCGATCTTGCGGGATATAATTCAAACCGCTTTGATATCCCGATGTTGATGGAAGAATTTCTGCGTGTAGAACATCCGTTTGATATTGATGAGCGCCATTTCATTGATGTGCAGAACATATTCCACCAGATGGAGCAGCGTACATTACGTGCGGCGTATCAGTTTTATTGCGGTAAAGATATTATCAACGCGCATTCGGCCGAAGCTGATACCCGTGCCACCATGGAGGTTTTGCTTGCCCAGATAGAGAAATATGCCGATACCGAATTTGAAGATAAAAAGGGTATAAAAAGCAAACCTGTTGTAGCCGATGTTGAGGCATTACATAAATTTACTAACCTGAATAAACCGGTTGATTTTGCCGGCCGCATGGTTTATAATGATAACGGCGAAGAGCTATTCAACTTTGGCAAGCACAAAGGCAAAAAGGTAGAAGATGTATTTAAAGCCGAGCCAAGCTATTACTCATGGATGATGCATGGGGATTTCCCTTTGTTCACCAAGCGTAAGCTGGAGCAGATCTACAAACGTTTTATGGCTAACCGTGAGCCTGTAAAACCAGAAGCTAAACCTGCGGCACAGCAAACTCCAAAACAAGATGCAGCACCGGGACAGTTACCTGCCGATAAAAAACCGTTTACTAACCAGCAAGATAAAAAACCTTATATCCCAAAGCCAAACCAAGGTGATAGGAAACCATTTATTCCACGCCAGGAGCAAAAGCCAAAAGAAGAGGCAAAGCCTATTGACGATGACATGCTAAAACTATTGGCCAGCAAATTTAAAAAGGGCTAATTAATCAGTAGGATAGAAAGGCTTTTTAATAACGCCTTCGTCGCTTAACAAAAGATTAAAGTAATCCGATCGGAGTACTTTTTTTATGTTTGTTTTTTTGCCGTTCACCCAAACTTTGCGTTGCGCCAGACGAATGCCATGGCTATAATCGGCCCAATTGCTGAGGTGCCTGGCGTACAATGGTTGTATTGCCTTGCCGTTTGCTTTATGCCAGCCATATATCACAACATGGTATGTCGAAGTATCGTTATAAATGCGGTTTGATATGATCACATCCTTTTTATCTCCGGCTGTAAGCATTCCTGGTTTATAACTCGTTGCCAGGCTATCTTTTTGGCGGATTAACATTTGGTTATGCTTTTCAAATATGGCAACGGTTGTCATGGCGGGTGTTGGTGGTATGGGTAATGGAACCAATTTTACCATAGCATCGCGATATACATCATTAACCATTTTGCGTGTAAGCAGGCTACACTTTAATTTATTGGCTACACGCTGCGCTAAAGCGGGCGTCATGGGGCAATAAAAATAGTTTGAATCGGTACCAATAGCTAAGTAATCGGGCAATACATAATAATTAATGGTGTTGATAGCTCCGTCAATATTAAGGGTATCTTTTATTAATACTAGGTTCCGGTAAAAATCCGGAACATTTCCTTTTTTAATGGCTTTGTAAATTACCTTTTCGCGCTGTACCAGATTGATGGATGTATCCCTGATAGAAGCGGCAAACTGGACGCCATTTAATGCATTAGACTTTCTATCTCTTATTTTTAATACTTGTGCTTTAACAATCACGCAATTGAATAAGATGGTAATCAGCAATAAGTATCTCATTTTACAAAATCTATATTGCGTTTCAATCCTGCAAATTTAGTACGCTTTACAGGCGAGCCTTTAAATACCTTTTTAAATACATCTTCGGTAATCTCGTTCCAATCACCACTGGTCATTCCCAACAGATCGGGGTGAGGTTCAAACGCTGGCTCGTTATGCAGCACCGAGAAACGATTCCAGGGGCAAACATCCTGGCAAATATCACAGCCAAACATCCAATTATCCATTTTGCCTTTAAATGATGATGGGATCTCATTTTTAAGCTCAATGGTAAGATAACTGATGCATTTACTGCCATCAACCACGGATGGGCCAACTATCGCATCGGTAGGACAGGCATCAATACAGCGGGTGCAGGTTCCGCAATGGTCGGCAGTCGGTTCAACATCATATTCTAAGTCCAGATCAACAATCAGTTCGGCCAAAAAAAAGAACGAGCCCGTTTTTTTACTGATCAGATTAGCATTTTTACCTATCCAGCCTAGGCCCGCTTTTTTTGCCCAGGCGCGGTCTAATACCGGCGCCGAATCCACAAAACCACGGCCGTGCACTTCGCCGATATACTCATTAATCAGTTGAAGCAATTGCTTTAGCTTACCTTTAATTACATCATGATAATCAGCACCATAAGCGTATTTTGATATAATAGGCGCATGGGTATCGGCTTGCTGAGCATCGGTGTAATAATTCAGTCCTAAACTGATAACCGATTTAGCACCATCAACCAATAAACGTGGATCGAGGCGTTTGTCAAAATGGTTTTCCATGTACTGCATTTCGCCATGGAAACCTTTATTTAACCAGGCTTCGAGCCGTGGGGCCTCATCTTCTAAAAACTCTGCTTTAGCTATACCACAAAACATAAAGCCAAGTTCGCTGGCCCAGTCTTTTATTTGTTTGGTATATGTAGCAGTGTTATTCAGCATGTTATGCAAAGATAATGATAAGCATTAAAACCATGCCTTCATTTTTATGTTGCTTTATGAACACCATAAAATTAAAAGATATGATGACTGACAGCAATATACCGGGAGGCAACGATGGCACCAATGTATCACGCAACGATACCGCTACTTACGGCGATGATACAATTGGCGAAAACACAGGTGATTCGGCTTTAGCTATAGATACGCAAAAGGGAGAGTCCGCCAAAGCTGAGAATGAGAAACCCCAGAATAATGATCCCAGGGTTGAAACCGTTGTGCCCGATAACGACAATTAATTACGTTTATCTGCAGGCTGATCAAAATAGCCTATCTGATGCAAAAAGGTATTCTGATCAAAATAGCTTGATTCGGAAGTGATTTTGTCATCCTTAATATGATATACAGTGCAATTACGCAGCGTATATTTTTTACCGCGCATATATTGCGGCGAGGTAAAATCGTCTATTGGGATAGATCCGGCCGATTCATATTCTACCGTTGCTGTGGTATCGGTATAAATGGCATTTTTAATAGTGTAATGCAAATCGGGAGATGAGCCGAAATAGCGGCTAAAAATGATCTTGATCTGCGCCGGCCCTTTTCTCACATCATCAAAACCAGTAGAACTGATCTGGGTATCGCCTGAATAATCTTCGGCAATTTTATCAATATCGTGGGTGTTCAGCTTCTCAAAATGGCTATCGATCAGTTTTTTAACATTATCCTGATTGCCACATCCCGCCAAGGCGAAAACCACGCATACAGCTAATAAATAGGTATTTCTCATTATCCGGCTTATTATTTTTTGTGCGAAGCTACTACTATTTTGTAATATTTAACCAGCCCGTCAATGTTGTTGATATTAAAAGTACCATCGCGTATTTTCTCAACAACTTCGGGTTCATCGCCCATTACATCGCTCATGTATTCAACAAAGGTTTCGGCTTTAAAGGCTACCATAGTACCGGTAGTTTCGCCATAGTAATAAGCGTTACGCGCCGGTCCGCCGCCTGAGCCACCTCCGCCGCCAAGGTTGATACCTATACCGCCGCCCATGCCCAATCCACCGGTGCCAATACCGGTTGAAACCATGGGCCTGATCCGACTTCCACCACCTCCGCCTGCACCGCCAGAGCCATTAGCTATCATATATAAGTTAGTTGGCCCGGCTACTACAACCTGTATAAAGTCAAGCTCGTTCTTTGTCCAGGGGCCGCCATAACGTGGCGGGTGTGATATAATAAAACTATCAACGCCAATTACAAAGCCATGTATCATGCTGGCGCTTAAACGCTGTGGTTTGTCTTTTTCGACTTCTTTAAATTCAATAAAGCCTTCGTTTTTCATGATGCCCTGGCCAGATGGATACCTATTGATCAGTCCAGGTACTTTTTCACCATTAATATCATAATAATAGCCCGGTACAAATTGCGCGTGTACGCTCAAAGAAAATATGGAAACAAACAAAAGTAGGACAAAAGCTTTCATCACAGTTTAACGAAGAAATGGTAATTTATTGTTTAACACAGACTTTGGTATTGACTGATAAAGCTAATAAAATTGCTAAATTGAGCGCTCAAATAAAGTCTTAAAATTTTGTTAAATATAGATATGACTGTTGACTTACGAAGCGATACTATAACCAAACCTACCCCAGGCATGTTGGATGCCATGATGAGCGCCAAAGTTGGCGATGATGTATTTGGTGAAGACGAAACCGTTAATGCCCTCGAAGAAAAGCTTGCCGCTATATTTGGTATGGAAGCCGGCATGTTTTGCCCATCAGGCACCATGACCAACCAGATCGCCATTAAATGCTTTACCCAGCCTTTAGATGAACTGATTGCCGACCAAACCGCGCATGTTTACCGTTACGAAGGTGGTGGGATAGCCTTTAACTCCGCCGTATCAACACGTTTGCTAAACGGCCCTCGGGGTATATTAACCGCCGAAATGATTGAGCCGGAAATTAATGATGATAATATTCATTTCCCCCATACCAGTTTAGTAGTGTTAGAAAACACGGTGAACAAAGGTGGTGGAAGCTGCTATACCCTGAATGATATTGAGCCTATAGCTGAATTATGTAAAAAGAACGATCTAAAACTTCACCTGGATGGTGCTCGTATTTTTAATGCATTGGCTCATACTGGCGATAGTGCCAAAGGTTACGGCAAACTGTTTGATGGCGTATCCGTTTGTTTATCAAAAGGTTTGGGAGCGCCCGTGGGATCTGTTTTATTAGCCGATAAAGAAACCCTTAAATATGCACGCCGAATCCGTAAGGTATTGGGTGGTGGAATGCGCCAGGCTGGTTTTTTGGCCGCTGCTGGGATTTATGCTTTGGATCATCACATAGAGCGATTGAAAATAGACCATGCACATGCTCAAATATTAGCTACTGAATTAGAAGCCTTACCCTGGGTAAGCAATGTATTGCCTGCCGAAACCAATATCGTATTATTTGATACGATTGAACCCGCTGATATCATCCTCAAAAAACTTTCTGCCAAAGGCATTAAAGCCAACAGCACCGATAAACACCGCATCCGTTTTGTACTGCATCTGGATGTGCATGCCAATCAGGTAGAGTATCTCGTATCAACGTTAAAAAACTTGTAGTAATTATGGTTGATGATTCATACTATGATCTATGAACCATCAACCATGAACTCTCTTATAATTCCCTGTCGGCTGATTGTCTTTCAACCATCCAGCCCGGGTATTCACGTGGTAGGGCACTAACCTCGTCTATCTTTTTCAGGTCATCTGCTGATAATGTTATCTCTGTAGATTTGATATTATCGTGTAATTGATCCGCATTTTTAGCACCAATAATGGTACTGGTAACTGCCGGTTGCTGCCTAACCCAGGCTAAAGCGATTTGCGCTGCTGATACATTGTATTGCTTGCCAACTTCGGCTATCACATCAATAATATCATAAGCTTTCTCTTTATTTACCGGCGGAAAATCAAAAGTATCCCTACGTGAACCTTCCGATTTTTCGTTATTACGGGTGTATTTTCCCGAAAGGAAACCACCGGCTAATGGGCTCCAGGGCATTACGGCCAGTTTTTGATCTTGTGCCATAGGTAAAACTTCGCGCTCAATATCACGGCTCGATAGCGAGTAATAATACTGCAAGCCTTCAAACCTGTTCCAGCCGTGCAAGGCGGCTATACCCTGTGCTTTCACTACCATCCAAGCAGGCCAGTTACAAACAGATATGTAACGTACTTTGCCGCTCGCTACAATGTCATTCAAAGCACGCATGGTTTCCTCAATCGGTGTTTTAGGATCAACGCCATGCACGTACAAAATATCGATATGGTCTAACTGCAAGCGTTTCAAACTTTCATCAACCGATTGGAAGATATGATAACGGGAGAGGCCCACGTTGTTTTTACCCTCGCTCATGCGTCCTCGAACTTTAGTTGCAATTACTAGATCGTTACGATTAAACCCCAGATCGATAATGGATTGGCCCAATAGCTTTTCCGAATCGCCATAAGAATAAACATTGGCGGTATCGATAAAGTTAATCCCCGAGTCTATCACAACCTTCATCAGGTTATTCACTTCTTCTTGTTGCAGCCTGCCAATGTTATCCCAGATGCCTTTGCCACCAAACGTCATGGTGCCAAAACAGATCTCGGAAACAACAAGCCCTGTATTGCCAAAAAAATTGTATTTCATAAGTTGTAGTGTTTTGTAACGTGAAATTAACCGGGATATATTGATTTTGTTTAATCGCTATGTCATCATTTTGTACCAATAACCTTAATAACAATTTTGTCGGTATTTGTCGGTGTTTTCAAGTACACATATTTCCAAACTCATCCTTTACCATACCAATTGATATTGCCAAATTCATAATCAAAATCAATCATTTGTCGGTATTTATCGGTTTTTTTTAATGGATTTCCAAACGTTAATTATCAAATTCATAATTAAATTATCGTTGCCGCAAGTTTATTGCAGCGTAATCTGTGGGCAACCATGAGTAGGTTTCTAACTGAACTATTCATGGGTAAAAGTGGCTATTAAAAGTCTTGATTCTTGCACCTTAACTCTTGGTTCTTCCTCCCTACAATATCGCAATTTTTCCTCTTAAATCCAAATATTCCACCTCCATAACCCACAACTCATCAATTAATAATTTATCCTCAAACTTAAATCAATAGCGCTTGTTGTTCTTCGCATGAACCGTCTGCAAAAAAAGTTAGAGAAAATAGGCCGCGATCCAAAGATCACCGCCAAAGCTGTAGGATTACGTTATGTAAGCGATTCATCGCCGGGATACACACGTAAAGCCACCAAAACAGGTTTCTCTTTTTACGATGCAGATGGTAAGCCTGTTAAAGATAAAGAACTACAACAACGCTTTAAAAGCCTGGTGATACCACCGGCTTATACCAATGTTTGGATCTCACCGTATGAAAATGGTCATTTGCAATTTACAGGTGTAGATGCTGCCGGACGTAAACAATACCGTTACCATGCCGAATGGAATAAGATCCGCAACCACTCTAAATTTCACCGGATGCAGTTGTTTGCCAGTTTTTTACCTAATATCCGCAAGCAGGTAGCAAAAGATCTGGCCCGTACCGAATTAGGTTACGAAAAGGTTTTGGCACTTGTAGTTAAACTGATGGAGCTAACCAGCATCCGGGTGGGTAACGATGCTTACAAAAAACTCTACGGTTCGTTCGGCTTAACTACCTTGCAGGACAGGCACGTCAAGATCAGCGGATCAGACATGAGCTTTGAGTTCCGTGGCAAAAAAGGTGTATATCAAAAAATAGCATTACATAGCACGAAACTGGCCCGATTGGTTAAACAATGCCGCGATATTCCCGGAAAAGAGCTTTTCCAATATTACGATCACGAACATAAACGTTGTACCATAGGTTCAGGCGATGTAAATCACTATCTCAAAGAAGCTACCGGAGAAGATTTTACCGCTAAGGATTTCCGTACATGGGCAGGCAGTGTAAGTGCCCTATACGCATTTAAAGTAGCCGGAGGTTTTGAAACCGTAAGCGAATGTAAAAAGAAGATTGTTGGCGTATTGGACGAAGTTGCCGGCAACCTGGGCAACACCCGAACCGTTTGCAAAAAATACTATGTTCACCCCGCCGTAATTAAAAGTTACGAAGATGGTACCATTAATAAATATGTTGACCAGCTTGACGAAAAAGAAACTGTGAACGTTATAGAACTCAACGCGGCCGAAAAAATACTACTCCAATTGTTAGAAGGCGAAAGCATGGCTAAAGCCGGATAACTATAAACTGATCCAAACTTTGTCTTGTGCGCTTTTAAACAGGGCATCAATAACATGCATATTACTCACCGCATCAATTAATGGGGTAGGTACATCGGTATCATTGAGTATGGCTTTGCTAAACTCATCAGCCTGCAAGGTGTATTGGTTTACCGGCTCGGTTGTGATCCCTTTGATAACCCTGTTGTTTTGCAGCCAAAGTTTTGCGGGTTCATCCGCTACAGCGTTAACAGGTATTTCTATCTCTAAGCGGCCTTTTATACCAAATATATTTACCCGCTGGTACGGTTCCAGTTGCGTTGAGCAGGTAAAAGTAGCTTGCACACCATTGCCAAAATCTAACATTCCTGATGTTAACCTGTCAGTTTTCATTTCCGGATCAAAATCTATCAAACCAATAACACGCTCAGGCTCTTTACCAGTAAGGTATCTTGGGAACGAAACACAGTAACAACCAATATCCATTAAAGCCCCACCGCCAGTTTCGGGTTTGTTACGGATGTTTTCAGCGTCATCATTAAAGTAAGAAAAATGGGCCTGTATGCTTTTCACTTCGCCCAACAAACCATCATCAACAATTTGCTTAGCCTTGATCCATTGCGGATGAAAACGGTACATAAACGCTTCCATCACTTTTAAATGTGGGTATTGTTTGGTGGCATCTAAAAGTTGCTGCGCTTCATCGGCATTCATCCCGATAGGTTTTTCACAAAGCACATGTTTGCCCGCTTGTAAAGCTTTAATGGTATAAGGCACATGCAAATGGTTAGGCAGCGGATTATAGATCGCATCAATATCCGGATCAGCCAATAATGATTCATAATCAGCATACACTTTAGCAATGCCCAGTTCATCGGCGGTACTATGCGCTTTTTCCGCATTGCGCGATGCTATGGCAGTAACCTCAACATATTCACCTTTTTGCATGGCAGGGATAACCTGTACACGTCCAATTTTAGCGGTACTTAATATTCCCCAGCGTACTTTACTCATGTATTTGTTTTAATAGTGATGATAACCAAAGGTATAAACTTAGCCTAATGTTCCAAATTTCATATTCCTGTTAGTTGTTTCCTTTAAATTAAAATTCACAACACAAAGCGCAAGTTTTATGGTTGTAATGGTATATCTAAATTAAAAAGAAAAACATTATGGATACCGTAAATGCAACACAGGAAGAAGAGCACATCAAAGGCTTGGAAGGCACCGAAGCTATTGATAAAATAAAAGAACTGACTAAAAAGGCTGATACCGGCTTTTTAGTAACCAGCATCAAAACGGGTTTACCCGTGTCGGCACGACCGATGTCAACCCAAAAAGTGGACGACGAAGGTAACCTTTGGTTTTTGAGCGTGCGCGATAGCAAACACAACGCAGAAATAGCCGCCGATCCATTTGTGCACGTTTTTTACCAGGCATCGGCACACGCGGGTTTTTTAAACATTTATGGCACCGCTGAAATTGGTGATGACAAAGATAAGATCGAAGAACTGTGGGACCCCATTGCCAAAGTATGGTTTCAGGGCGGTAAGGACGATCCTTTGGTTACCTATATCAAGGTTAGTCCGTTAACCGGATACTATTGGGATAATAAGCACGGCGCGGTAATCGCCTTCGCTAAAATGGCGGCATCCCTGGTAACAGGTAAAACCATGGACGATTCCATCGAAGGTACGCTCGACGTAGGCGAATAAGCAACAACACAAATCCCTCCGAAAAACATTCGGGGGGATTTTTTATATCCGCTATATTTGGCAACGTATGCGTTACCAATACAGCAAAGGCCCTATCGAATCTAAAGTAGTAGCAATAGCTGCGCTTGCTTTACTGTGGTTATTATTATTGTTGTTAATGCGTTTTCCGGATACGATAGAACGCTTTTACTCAAACGGCCTATACCTGGGCATTTGCTGGATATTACATCCCATATTCAACCTGATTTATTTTAGCGTTGGCGATGTGTTCTATATCGTTCTAATCGTTTATTTAATCTACGCGCTGGTCAAAATTATAAGGTGGCTGTTTCTAAAACGTTTTAAAGCCATACTCATTTATCTGCTCAAACTCGTTATCGGTTTCCAAAGCCTGATACTGACTTTTTATTTATTGTGGGGATTAAATTATTTCCGCCCATCGGCGGCCCAGCGTTTTAACTTACAGGATACAGGTTACACTTACCAGGATATTAAAGAGGTAACCTCTATGCTGATAGACAGCGCTAATGCTACACGGGCCAGGCTAACGGCAGAGGATACGCTTCAGAATAACAACGCTATTTACCAAACCGCAGTTAAAGCTATCGATACCCTATCCAAAAACACCAAAGGTTTCCCGGCAATTCATCCGCATATTAAATCGTCGTTGCTAACTTATTTTATGAATTACTTAGGTACGGCCGGCGATTATAACCCTTTTACATCCGAAGCACAGCTGAACTACCAGATGCCTGTATTTTTACGTCCGTTTACGGCCTGCCACGAAATGACACACCAAATGGGTTTCGGTGCCGAGGATGAAGCTAACTTTGGAGGCTTTATAGCAGGAGTGGCCTCGCATAACAAACTGTTGCGCTACTCAGCTTACTACAGCGGGATGGAGGAATTTATGTTTACCGTTTACCGCAAGGATAGTCTGGACTATAAGCAACTGCGAACAAAAATATCTCCATTGGTAAAGCAAGACCGTAAAACAGACCGCCTGTATTGGAGAAGCTTTGAAGGTAAGGCAGGCATTTTCAGCAGTATTTTGTACGATAATTACCTCAAGACCAACAATCAGCCGCAAGGCTTAAAAACCTACAACCGGATGATCAGGTTAGTGATGGCCTGGTACCGGAAAAAATCAACAAAATAAAACTAAAAGGAGTAACCTTAACCCAACGCATTCCGTTAAACAATAAATAAAATGATATATAATTTTTATATCATCTAATTTATTATCTATGGAAAAGCCTGGGCAACCTATTAAAAGGCTTAATATTATTCTTCTCACTATGGTAATTGCACTTTCTGCAATTATGATATTAATGAATTATCATACCATAAAAATACTTTCGGCATCGCGGGCTTACATTAATGGCGAATCGCAATATTCCAAAGGTCAAAAAGAAGCATCGGCACGTTTAATTAGCTACATATACCAACAGAAAGAGATTGATTACACTTCATTTCAAAATGAGATCCAAATTCCGATTGGGGATAGAATAGCCAGAAATGCCTTATTAGAAGGTAATAAACACGCCTTAGCAACAAACGGATTTTTACAGGCTAAAAACAACATTGCCGATATTGATGATATGATCTGGCTATTTGATCATTTTAAAAATGTGGGTTTATTTGCAAAAGCGATTTCAATATGGGGCGAGGGTGATATTTTAATCGGGCAATTACGCCAAACTGGCATCTCTGCTCACCAAAAGATCATTAATAAACAATTATCCCAAACCGACAGGGATAACCTGATCCGGTCGGTAAAAGATATTACATCGCAATTAACCGTAAAGGAGCGAGCCTTCTCGGATACCTTAGGCATTGTTTGCCGCACTGTAAACTTGTATTTATTCATAGCTAATGTGGTTATTATGCTTGTCATCATCATCAGTGCGGTATTGTACACCGGGCGTATGATACACAGCATTGAAGATTCCCGCCGGAAAATAGCTATTCAAAATGCTCACCTTACAGGTGTAAATAAAGAGCTTGATCAACTGATCTACAGTGTAACGCACGATCTGCGATCCCCATTAGTATCGCTGAGTGGCCTGGTAGAACTGATAAACATGCAAACTGATATGGACGGTGTTAGAGAATTTACCGGGATGATGGAGATGAGCATTGATAAGCAATACAAGTTTATTGATGCCATTTTAAGATCGGCCAGATCAAAAGACGAAACCATTAAGGAGCTTTGCAAGCTTGATTTTATTGTGAACGATATTATTGCCCAAAACCACATTTTAGTGGGCGCTAAACAAATAGAGTTTATTAAAGACCTGGCTGTAACCGATGTTTTTTGTGATGGCACCAAACTGCAAACCATTTTAAACAACCTGATATCCAACGCGGTAAAATACTCGGATGTAAATAAAAGCTGGCCATTTGTAAAGATAAGATCGCTCGTGGCAGATTCACGGTTAATTATTGAGGTTGAGGATAACGGCATAGGCATGAGCTCCAACAACACCGAAAAGGTTTTTGATAAATACTTTATGGCTAAAAAAGGGAAATATAATACCGGACTTGGCCTTTACCTCGTAAAAAACATGATCCTCCAGATGAACGGCGAGATTGAAGTAAAGTCGGTTTGGGGGCAGGGGAGCACTTTTACCTTAAAAATACCGCATATTGTTTAAATGTTTGTACCATATGTAAGGTATAAATGGTAACTTTATAAAATAGTTTTCGTTTAAAGCTATATCTTCTTTTACCTATATCAAAAAACATCTTCCTGTTTCGCATTAATGTGGCTCAATTGTAGCCGCCCATAATTATTTTAGATGAGTATTGATACCCATATTCCCCTATATAACACTCTGATAACCGACAAGGTTATTTTAACACTTTTTCAGTGCCATATTGCGCCCAACGGGTCAGTACAATTTATTGGTATAGATCAAAATATTTCTGAACTAACAGGATTATCTGCTAATGAGGTTAAAACCGATGCAGATAAACTATTCAACCTTGTTAGTGAGGATGACAGATTAGGAATTATAAATGCGTTTAAAGATAGCTTAGCTACTGCAACCAGCCTAAAATGGCAAGGAAGTTTGATTTTACCATCAGGCGAAGAAAAACTGATCAGAGCTCAGGGTAGTGTAGATAACGGTATTTTAAATGGTGTTTTTATCGATATCACTCCCATTGAGCAACTCGAAATATCATTCAATAAAACCAAACAGCTTTTAAGTGAAACAGGCAAGCTGGCAAAAATTGGCACCTGGGAAATTGATATGGAAACGATGGACTTGCGATGGTCTGACGAGGTTTACCATATGCACGAAATGCAGGTTAGCGATAAAATAAGCATACAAACCGCCATTGACTTTTACACGCCGGTATCGCGCCCAATTATACAGGCCGCTGTTGATAAAGCACTTAAAACAGGCGAAGCTTACCATGTTGAATTGCCTATGCTAACTGCTAAGGGCAATTTACTGTGGGTACGATCAAGCGGGAACGTTATTTATGAGGATGGCAAGGCTGTACGCATGTACGGTATTTTCCAGGATATTACCGAACAGAAGAATATTGAAGAGCGCCACCGGGTAATATTTGAATCATCAACCGATGCGCATTTGCTGGTTGATAAAACCGGGGTGATAGATTGCAATAACGCAGCCGTGCAAATGTTAAAGTTTGGCAGTAAAGAAGAGCTAATGCAACACCACCCGGCAGAGTTTTCTCCGGAATACCAGCCTGATGGCCGTAAATCTAAAGATAAAGCCAAAGAGAACGATATACTGGCTCGTGAAAATGGCAACCACCGTTTTGAGTGGGTACACCTGCAAACCGATGGCAGCGCGATCATGGTTGAAGTAACCTTAAACCCGGTTATCGTAAACCAAAAACCAGCTTTATTAGCCGTTTGGCACGATATTACTCAGCGCAAACAAGCCGAAGAAAAGATCCGTCGCAATGAATCTTTACTTTCTGAAACTCAGGAGCTAACCCATAGCGGCAGTTGGGAAATTGACCTGCAAACCGGGAAAAATTACTGGTCGAAAGAAACGTTCAGGATTTTTGGTTTAGAGCCGATAGGACATGGACCGACAACCGAAGAGTTTGATAAATTGATCCATCCGGAAGACCGGGAAAAATACCTTGAAGCTATTAAAATGGCCATGAAAGGCGGTTTGGAATCTGATTTCGATCTGCGCATTTTACCTAAGAACGGAGGTGTAAAATACATACAAGCCATTGGTAAACCGCAGCATAACGAACAAGGTATAGCCACTAAACTATATGGTGCCATTATTGATATCACCGCTTACAAAAAAGCCGAAGAAGCGATCAGGATCAAACAAAAACAACTAAATACCTTTATCGAGGTTTCGCCGGCTGCTATTGCGGTGTTCGATAAGGATATGCGCTATATAGCCGCCAGTAACATCTGGAAAAAGGATTACAAGCTTGAGCGTAAAAATATCATCGGCGTAAAGCATTATGATCTTTTCCCCGAATCGTCGTTACGATGGAAAACATTTCACGACAGGGGATTGAGTGGCGAAGTTTTAGGAAGAACCGAAGATAGTTACGAACGCAAAAACGGCCGTGTGCAATGGTTCAGGTGGGAGATAAGGCCCTGGTTTGAAAAGGAAAATGAAATTGGCGGCATCATCATGTTTACCGAGATCATTACCGACCGTAAAGAAGCCGAACAGGCCTTGATCAAAGCTAAAGAACAGGCAGAAAACGCCGCTAAAGCCAAAACGCAGTTCTTATCTACCATGAGCCACGAGATCCGCACGCCGATGAACGCGGTGATCGGCTTTACGCATTTACTGCTCCAAAACCCACGAGAAGACCAGGTTGAATATTTGAATATTTTGAAATTCTCGGGCGAGAACTTGTTGGTATTGATCAATGATATTTTGGATTTTAGCAAGATAGAAGCCGGTAAATTAGAGTTCGAGAATGTTGATTTTAGTATCAAAGATCTGATCCGCAACATTCGCGCGGCTATGGTACAGCGCGCTAACGAAAAGAATATCCAGCTCAAGCTAATGATAGACGAGGATTTGCCCGATGCGGTAATTGGCGATCCTGTACGTTTGGGTCAGATCTTAACCAACCTGATCAGCAATGCCATTAAATTTACCGGCGAAGGCAAAGTGGTTGTAGCAGCTTCTTTAGTTAAACATGATCAGGACACTACCACAATCGCTTTTGAGGTTAAGGATACCGGCATAGGCATTCCGAAAGATAAACAGGAATCAATTTTTGAAAGCTTTACCCAGGCCAGCTCTGATACCACCCGAAAATATGGTGGTACGGGTTTAGGGTTAACCATTACCAAGCGCCTGCTCGAAATGCAAGGTAGCGCCATAAAATTGAATAGTGAGGCAGGGGTAGGGTCGACATTCTCGTTCGATCTGACGTTCCAGAATAGCGAGTTAAAAATTGAATCCGTGGTCGCAAGGCAGTCGCCGGTTATACCGGGTAGCTTAAAAGGCACACGCATTTTATTGGCAGAGGATAATCAGATTAACGTTTTGCTGGCTAAGCAATTTTGAAAACAATGGGATGTTGAGTGTGACGTAGCCGAAAACGGTTTATTGGCCGTACAATTAGCGCAAACGAACGATTACGACGTGATATTGATGGACCTTCAAATGCCCGACATGGACGGCTACACCGCCACAGAAGAGATCAGAAAACTGGAACCTGCATCAAAATATAAAAAGCTGCCTGTGATAGCCTTAACAGCATCGGCCATGCTGGATAATAAAGACAAGGCCTACGTTGTAGGTATGGACGATTACGTGAGCAAGCCCTTTAATCCTGACGAGCTATACCGCAAAATAGCGCATTACAGCAAAATATCGAAAGCTAACCGGGTAATTGCATAAGCAATTATTCGGTAGCTTTTTTACTGTGCCTGTTATGCTTCATATCAAATAACCCAGTGCTCACACTTTTTCAAAAAGGCTTCATCGGCATCGGTTCCAATACCAATAGCATCGGTCATGGTTAAAAAGTAACCGGTGTAAGTTACGCCGCCAACGCATGGGTCTTCCAGATGGCCCAGCATACAGGTATCCATATCAAAAAACTGAACATTAGGGCTGGCATATACAAAATGCAATTGCGCGGTGGCGGCAATGCGGCTCTCCAACATTCCACCCATCATACAAGGTACACCGTGTTCAGCACCCAGATCGTGAATCTGCAACGCCTCATAAATACCACCCGATTTAGAGAATTTGATGTTGATGTACTCACATGACCGGCTATTGATCTGCTTACGAGCATCGTGATGGTTATAAACGCTCTCATCAGCCATAATTTTAACCGGCGATAGTTTACTCAGCTGAGGCAGAAAATCATTATACCAGGTACGCATAGGTTGCTCACAAAACTCAATATCGTAATGCTCCATGGCTTTTAAGGCGTACACGGCATCATCAAAATCCCAACCTTGGTTTGCGTCAATACGGATGCGCATATCAACACCCACCGCTTCGCGGATCAGTCTGATGCGTTCTACATCTTGCTTTGCATCTTTACCCAATTTAACTTTTAATATAGTAGCCCCGCTTTGTTTAAACTCAATAGCTTTTTGAGCCATTTTTTCGGGCGCACCAATGCCTATGGTAATATCGGTTTCAACAATACGTTTTTCGCCGCCCAAAAACTGGTAGAGCGGCAGTTTGGCATGTTTAGCGGCAATATCATACAAAGCCATATCAAACGCGCTTTTAATGGTGGTGTTACCGGCTGTAAAATCATGCAGTTGCTGTAAACGTTCCCTGATCTGTAACGGATCCTGTCCCTTCCACAAAGCGGCAAATTCACGTGCCATAGCTAAACAGGTTTCCTGCGTTTCCCCAACTATCATTGGGAAGGCGGAGCATTCGCCAACACCATAAAAACCGGCATCGGTATGTACGCGGATAAAAACATTCTGAGCATATTCCATGGTTCCGGTAGCAATGGTGAACGGTTCCATGCGGATGCTAAAGCGGTAGATATCGATGTGGGTGATTTGCATAATTACGAGGTAGTGTTACGGGGCGAAAGGTAAAAAGGATAAAGGTAAAAGGCAAATATTGGTTAGGTTTAAAACAATTCTATCGTCAGGTCATTAATTCAATATTATTATAGGCTGTCGCAGGCAATCTGCATCTTTGTCTAAATACTATGTACTAATTACTTTGTACTACCATGAACAAACTATCCAACTCGTCATCTCCATATCTGCTGCAACACGCCAATAACCCGGTTAACTGGTTTCCGTGGGGGGCGGAGGCTTTGCAAAAAGCTAAGGATGAGAATAAACTGATCTTAGTGAGTATCGGCTATTCGGCTTGCCATTGGTGCCATGTAATGGAGCACGAGAGCTTTGAGAATGAACAGGTAGCCGAGATCATGAACGAGCATTTTGTATGCATCAAGGTAGATAGGGAAGAGCGTCCGGATATCGACCAGATCTATATGAGTGCCGTGCAGTTAATGACTGGCCGTGGTGGCTGGCCGTTAAACGCGATTTGTTTGCCCGATCAGCGGCCAATTTATGGCGGTACTTATTTTAAGAAGACGGATTGGATGAGTCTGCTCTTTAACCTGGCCAACTTTTGGGAGCAAAAGCCCGAGGAAGCCAATGAGTATGCCGAAAAACTAACCGAAGGCATTCATCAATACGAAAACATCGCTTTTGTGAACGAGCACATGGAAAACTCCAAAGCCGACCTGGAAGCTATTGTAAAGCCCTGGAAAACGCAATGGGATTTTGAAGAAGGCGGCGCAAATCGTGCGCCCAAGTTCCCGATGCCGAATAACTGGCAGTTTTTGATGCGGTACGCTCACTTAATGAAAGACGAGGAAACGAATGTAATTGTAAGATTGACTTTAGATAAACTGGCCAAAGGCGGTATTTACGATCATATTGGTGGGGGCTTTGCACGATACTCGGTTGATGGCCATTGGCATGTGCCGCATTTTGAAAAGATGCTATATGATAATGCCCAGCTCATTAGCCTGTATTCCGAAGGCTTTACCTGGTGTGGCGATCCGCTGTATCAAAAGATAGTTGATGAAATCATCACCTTTGTTGAGCGTGAACTCACATCCCCGGAAGGTGGTTTTTACTCGGCGCTCGATGCGGATAGTGAAGGCGTGGAAGGTAAATTTTACACTTTTACTTTAACCGAAATTGAAGAGATATTAGGTGATGATGCCGGCCTGTTTGCTATTTATTATAACGTTACCGCCGAAGGGAATTGGGAAGAGGAGCAAACCAATATTTTCTTCCGTAAGGATGGGGACGAAGCGCTCGCCGAAAAACTGGGAATACCGGTTGAAGCCTTATTAGAAAAGATAGCCGTTTCTAAATTAAAAGTATTGAATGCCCGTGCAGAGCGTGTTCGACCGGGATTAGACTATAAGATCCTAACATCTTGGAATGGCTTAATGTTAAAAGGTTTATGTGATGCATATAAAGCTTTTGATGAACCAAAGTATTTAGAATTGGCCTTAAAGAACGCTAATTTTATCAAAGCAAATTTGATTGATGCTAACAACCGGATCAGCAGAGTTTACCAGAAAGATGGCGACCCGGCAGGGGTAGCTTTTCTGGATGATTACGCTTTAATTATTGATGCCTTTATAGCCGTTTACGAGGTTACTTTTGACGAGGACTGGCTGTTTTTAGCCCGCGCTTTAACCGAATACACACTCGACTACTTTTACGATAACACAACCGGAATGCTGTTTTATACTCCGGATAACGGTGAACGTTTAATAGCCCGTAAATTTGAGGTAATGGATAACGTGATACCGGCATCAAACTCGGTAATGGCGCGTAACCTTAAAAAACTAAGCTTACTGTTTTATAATACAGAATACGAAGCTTTGGCCGCGCAGCTGATGCGTAACATTAAAAAGCTGATGGCCAAATACGGATCGGCGTATTCAAACTGGGCCATGCTGCTGCTGGATGATGTGATGGGCATTTACGAAATTACCATTACAGGTAACGATGCTGAAACAAAGCGCAAAGAGATCGAAAAAAAGTATATTCCTAATAAAATTATCTTGGGAGGTACAAAAGGAAGTTTACCTTTGCTGCGCGATAAATTTAGTGCCGAAACCCGCATTTTTGTTTGTGTGGATAAAACCTGCCAACTGCCGGTAACACAAGCTACTGAGGCTTTTGCACAGATAAGCGAACTGAATTAAAACTTTTTAGCTGATTTATCCGTTAATAGACATTCAATAATTTGCAACAAAATAGAAATCACAATAATGAAGATTGAACCACAACACGTAGTATCACTTACTTACGACCTGTATGTTAATCAACCTGATGGAACAGAAGGTTTAGTAGAAAGCGCTACACAAGAGCAGCCATTAACTTTTTTATATGGCGCTGGCCAAATGCTGCCAAAATTTGAAGAGCATTTAAGCACGCTTTCAACCGGTGATGAGTACGAGTTCCGCTTAACAGCAGAAGACGCTTACGGCCAGTATGACGAAGAAGCAGTAGCTAACCTACCTAAAGAAATGTTTGCCGGAACGGATATGCCCGAGATTGGCAGTGTATTACCTTTACAGGATAACGAAGGTCATCACTTTCAGGGTCAGGTAGTATCAATAGCCGAAGATTCGGTAATTGTTGACTTAAACCACCCGATGGCTGGCCAGGCTTTGCACTTTAAAGGCACCATTTTAAATGTACGCCCTGCTAATGCAGAAGAGCTGTCACATGGCCACGCGCATGGGGCCGACGGTCACCACGCCCATTAAAAACAGATTAAAATTGATCAATAAGAGAGCGTTATTGCGAAGCGAAAGCCGGGCAATGACGCTTTTTGTTTTTAGGGAATTTTTAAGCAGGATGGTTCAGGATGGTTTGATTTAAACCTTTTCACACTTTTATGTCCAACAACCAATTGTTAACATATTACCGCATCCTACCTAACCTCTATGAAAAGATATTTATCTGTCATTTGTTCTGCAATTTTGTTTGTGAGTATCAACCATAATGCATCTGCGCAAAAAAAGACCGTAATTACTACACCACCGCCCGATCCTAAAGCTTATAAATTATTTTTCGAAAAGGTCTATGTTCATACCGACAGGGAATATTACGCTTCAGGAGATGACCTTTGGTTTAAGGCTTACCTGGTTAACGCAACAAGCAACCACCCAACCTATACCAGTAATAACTTATACATCGATCTGATATCGCCCGATTCTAAAGTTTTCGCTCGCGAAATATTAAGACTCGACAGTGGCATGGGCGTAGGCGATTTTAAACTGACTGATTCCATCCCCGGAGGTATTTATCATATCAAAGCATACACAAACTGGATGCGTAATTTTGGCGATAACTTTGTTTTCGATAAAAAAATAGTGATCAATAGCGTGCCAGGCATTAAAGTGGCTACTGCAACGGCAACTAAAGCCAAGCTACCCAAAGGAAAACCGGCGCCTGTTACCGAAGTGGTTAATGCTTATCATATCAACTTTTTCCCCGAAGGCGGCTCATTGGTTGATGGGGTGCAAAGCATAGTTGGCTTTAAAGCCGAGGACCTTTTAGGTGATGGCGTAGCGGTGCAGGGGAGTGTGGTCTCGTCAAAAGGAGATACTGTTGGTCACTTTGAAAGTACTACCTCTGGTGTTGGCTTGTTTGCCATGCTGCCTGTTGCAGGTACTAAATACACCGTAATAGGTAAATACAAAAACAGCAAGGCCTTTGTTGCCGATTTGCCGGTGGTATTGAGCGAAGGGTATTGTTTACATACTAAAAACACCGACTCAAGCAGTGTACAGGTAATTGTAAGCACCAATCAGGCTACACTGGATAAACACAAAGGCAAAGCGTTAAGCATCGCAGCTAAGCATGCCGATCATACTTATTTTTCGGGTAGTTTTAATCTTACCGATCTGCAAACAGCCATCAGCATACCTAAAGCGCAGGCTCCGGCAGGCGTGAATATTATTATGCTAACCGACGAAATGGGACGCCCTAACTGTGAGCGCCTGGTATATGTGAATCCGAAAGATGATATCAAACTCAGTGTAATTACTGATAAAACAACCTATGCTTCAAAAGAAAAATCTACCATCAGCATTAAGATTACCGATGGCAAAAATCAACCCGTTAAAGCAAATTTATCTATGGCCGCGGTTGATGGCAGCATAGTACCGGCCGATGAGATTAATATCGCATCATACTTGATGCTGCAATCGGAAGTGAAGGGAAAGATCGCTAACTCGGCTCAATATTTTGATTCAAATAATCCCAATCGTTTTAAACAATTGGATCTTTTATTAATGACCCAGGGCTGGCGCGATTTCGTTTGGAAACGTTTGGCTGATTCTGCCTTAAAAGTTAGCTTTTTACCGGAATCCGGCTTTACAGTATCTGGAAAATTGCGCTCAGTACTCATTAATAAACCTATCCCTAATGGCAACATAACGCTTTTTGCTCCCGGAGCTAAGGGTGGTAAACTATTCGGTACCCGAACCGATGCCAATGGCCGTTATTACCTCGATGGTATTCAACTGTTTGGCAACCAAACCTTAAAACTGGCCGCAACCGATGATAAAGGCAAAAAATCGGGCTGGATCTTTTTAGATACCGTAGGCAGCAATGTAATGCCGGTAACCCCAATGCCTATGGTTAAAGAAGAAACATCGGCGCAATTAGCGGCATTTAAAAGCGCGAGTTCGGCACGAATGAACGAGACAAAGAAACACAAAATGGGCGATGTGATCCAATTAAAAGAAGTGAACATCCGCGAAGCACCTAAAACCATAACCCTGCGCGATCAGGTTGTTCAAAGCTTCGGCTACCCGGAATACGATTATGATATTACAGCCAAAGATAATACCTATGCCGATCTGCAGGACTTTTTGGTACATAAAGTGCCCGGCGCGCAGGTAAACCCTGATACCACAAGCGGCATCCTGTTTTACTGGGGTGGCAAAAAAGTATTCCCAAGGTTTGTGGTTGATAAACAGGAAGATGTATTTGAGCGGATAGATTATTATAATTTGTCAATGTCGGACGTTATTTCCGTACGTGTAAACCATATGGTATCGATGGGAGGCGGAGATGTGATGCTCATCTATCTGTCACTTAAACCATCTGCATTTGAGAAAAAACAATTCAACTTACTCAATACCGATGTCACCGGATATTACAGCGCGCGTGCTTTTTACACACCTAATTATGAGTATCCATCAACCAAAACCGATCAAAGAATCACTTTGCACTGGGAGCCAATGATCAGTACGGATGCCAATGGCGAGGCAACTATCAATTACTATAATGCCGACCCGAAATCAAAAATAAGAGTTGTGGTACAAGGCTTAACCGATAAGGGTACACCGATTGCCACAACAGCCAGCTATACAATTAAATAGATATGTATTAAAGAAAACGCCGGCATTATCCGGCGTTTTTTATCGTAGTCAGTTTTATATTTGATATACCAGTTTACCTAAACCTAACTTTATGAAATACTTAGCCAAAACCTGTTTTGCTTTTACAGTGTTGTTTTTGTGCAGTTCGGCATTAATTGCCCAACAAAAAACTACGGCCCCGGTTAAGCTGTTTTTTGAGAAGGTTTACCTTCATACTGATAGGGATGTTTACGCCCAGGGCGATACCATTTGGTACAAGGCTTATATGGTAAACGCGCAAAATAATACCCCCATCTTCAGCAGCGGCAATTTGTATGCAGAACTGATATCCAAAGATTCGTCGAAAATTGTAAGTCGTGAAATATTGCATTTAACGGGAGGTACTGCTAACGCCGAGTTTGCCTTAGGTGATTCAATAGCCGCCGGAAAATACCTGTTACGTGCCTACACCAACTGGATGCGCAATTTTGGCGATAACTTTGTGTTTGAGAAAGAGATCACGATAATAAATACATTATCTGCAACAGGTATGGCGGCTGATAAAGGTAGAACCATTTCAATAAAAAAGAATTCACCGTCTGCTAATAAAACCACTGCTAAACCCGCCGGTATTTCGGTACGGTTTTACCCTGAGGGGGGGTCATTAATAGAAGGTTTAAACTCATTAGTTGCGGTAAAGGTTGAGAACAACCAGGGCAAAGGCATTCCCGCTAAGGGAGCTATATTGAGCTCAACCGGTGATACTTCTGCCACATTTAGCTGCGATACTTTGGGTATGGGTATGTTTTTACTGATGCCTGCTAAGGGACAGATTTACAAAGCAAACGTTGGCAAACAATCGTTTAATGTACCACAAGCTTTGGTTAAAGGCTTTTCGCTGCGGGTAACACATCACGATTCGCTGATCAACGTAATTGTAAGCTGTAACGATGCCGCGTTGGCCGAGAGTACAGGCAAAAATTTTACTTTGAGTGGCAAGCATGGCGGTAAAACATATTTCAGGCAGCAACTAACCATTACTGGTGCTCAAAGTTTGATCAACCTGTCGGATGCGATTTTTCCTGATGGTATTGTGGCCTTGACCTTGTTGGAAGATGGCAAAGACCAAAGCAAACCGCACAGCGAAAGGTTAATTTATGTTCACCATGCAGTAGATACAACCTCGTTGAACATTAAAACCGATAAAACGATTTATCAATCCAAAGAAAAAGTTACGGCCCATATTAAAACCAATGGTGGCAAAGCCAGCTTATCGTTCGCTTCTGTTGACGCGGGAATAGTTCCGGTACAATCGGGAAATATCGTATCATATCTTGAATTGCAATCAGAGTTGAAAGGTAAAGTTGAAAAACCTAACCGCTATTTTGATATGACTAATGCCAATCGCTTTAAACAGCTTGATCTTTTACTAATGACACAGGGCTGGCGCGATTTTGTATGGCGCAGAATGCAGGATACGGCCATTCGCCTGAGCTATAATTTGGAGAATGGTTTGGCAGTATCAGGTAAAATTTTGAGTGGCAATTCCGGGAAACCGTTAAATCATTTGAACATAACCATGTACGCTAACAGTAACAAAGGTACAAGGCTGTTTTCAAGTTCCTCGGATTCATTAGGTCGGTTTATGTTCGAAGGGCTGGAGCAATATGGCGATCATAACGTGAGGTTATCTGCTGCAGATAATAAGGGTGAGAAAAAAGGGGCTTTTGCTGTGGATACTTTATCTGTGCTTCCTGTTAAAACATACGCGCAGAATAACCAAACAGATACAGCTGATGCGATTTCAAGCGCGGCAGCTATTAAGAGACGCAACGAAGTTTTGAGCGAACAAAGAAGGAACGGAAGCAACTTGAAGGAGGTAAACATCAAATCGAAAAGAGTAGTGATCAATTTGATGAACGGACTTTCGCTGATGTCATTCGGGCCGGATCAGAGTTTTGATATTACACCTAAAGATTATCAGTTTAAAACATTGGAGTGGTGGGCCTTACACAACATTAAAGGAGCTACGGCAAGCGAAAAAAGGGATAATGATGGTAATTTAATTAGCGGCATAGTAATCCCGACGGAAGATACCGTTCTGATAACACCTAAATTATACAGAACCGGCAGCGTGCTACTGCCACCACAGTTTTTTGTGAACGGAAGGGATTATACAACCGATAATAATATAGAAGCCGAAGCTTATCGCAGTACTTACTACCAGGTGCCTATAAGCAGCTTTAAAAAGATTGTTTTAAAACATTTTACTTCAGTTATAATGGGGCTATCGGTTGAGCGGTATGTTTTGTTTTTAACCTTAAAAGACGATGCCATGGTAGGTTATAACCCCGGCGTGTTAAACCCGGTACTCGAAGGTTATTACCAGGCTAAAATCTTTTATAAGCCATTGTATAATAACCCTTCGCTGCAAAGCAAAACAGATTTACGTACCACTTTGCATTGGGAACCCAATATTACAACTGATACTAACGGCGAAGCAACTGTAACTTTTTACAACGCTGACCCGAAAGGTAAGGTAAGAATTGTGGCAGAGGGCATTACGGATAAAGGTGTCCCTATAAGCACCACAGCTATATATGAGGTTAAGTAAAGCGGGCGGATAATTTGCAGTTTATTTTTATAGCTGCTGATTATTCCGGCTTATTTTCTGATATTCATACCATGCATAATCAAGTTGGTATAGAGCAGCCGGAGACTATGGGCCATCGTTTAAAATCTATTTTTGGCGGCTCGATAGGTAATTTGGTAGAGTGGTACGATTGGTATGTTTACTCGGCATTCTCACTTTATTTTGCTGATTCCTTTTTTCCAAAGAGTAGTGAAACGGCAAGCTTACTGAATGCTGCCGGTGTATTTGCATTAGGCTTTTTGATGCGACCTATTGGCG
>Ga0116227_10004902_pt1 | contig 28681 bp, 27 predicted proteins | sample S1TSphgellanicum_FD_89693 | JGI IMG/M metagenome (GOLD analysis project Ga0116227, IMG submission 89693) | Host-associated microbial communities from peat moss isolated from Minnesota, USA - S1T2_Fb - Sphagnum magellanicum MG | ecosystem: Host-associated > Plants > Peat moss > Unclassified...
AAAAAAAAAGATAAAAAAAGAAGCAAATACGTAGCCTTAGATTTTTCCGAAAAAACAAATCCAAAAAAAAAAGATAAAAAAAGAAGCAAATACGTAGCTTTAGATTTTTCTGCCCATTTCTTATTTTTTATTTTTTAATCCAAAAAAAAAGATAAAAAAAGAAGCAAATACGTAGCAGAATCGGTCTCTGTGGCTCATTTCTGGGGGGTTGCAGAATCGGCATCGCAGAGACCGTTAAGGGGTCGGAACGCCCTGTGTCAAACGGACGGACGGACAGAAACATAAAAAAATGATTATGCAGCAGAACGTCACGTCACAGACGGGAAGACCAAGTGAATTTATATATAAGATGCAGATGACTATTTTCATTGAGGCTCTTGTAACTGTTTTCTCTTGTTGCAGAGTCCAAGGATAGATAGCAACTAGTTTGGGTGGTTTAGGGTATAAGCTCATTGCTAGGACGTGTTTGGTGGACTTAGCACTGTCATTGGAAACACTCCTAAAATTATGTACATCAATACATTTGGAAAAAAACATTAAACTAATGCCATGCTTGTCTGTGTGTCTATGCTGATAATTAGAATTAGTAGCAATCACTTGGGTGGTATGGCAAGCACAGAAAAAGCATGCAACATTTGCGAGGGGTGTTGTAGTAATGGTGAAAGTCATGTTTTGTCTTTCTCCCGTTTTGAGAGGGCATAGATTGTCACCTTCAACCAATGTTGATAGCCATGAAATCCTTTGTTTCATTAATGTACAGCCTTGTAAAGCCTTATACTTCACTTGCTAGTAACACATCTTCAACAAATTCAATTCTATAAAATGGACATTGAGTATTTTCTCTGCTGTTCTATAATCCAATTAGGTTTAAAAGCACTACTTGAACATGGATCTTGAGCACCACATGGGGTGTCTAATTTTGGGCAATGCAAGAAGACTATGGTTGTTTCAGGTTCATGTGTACAAAGTAATCAATTATCTCAAAATGCAATTCCTGGTGGAGATAAGTACAATTTCTTAGGGTCATTATGCAAAAAAAATTGAGTTCATATGGGTGGGAACCTTCTTAGAGATTTGTCACCAGACCACAGATGTGCATTGGATCACCTCCATTTTCAGCAAATGAATTACAAGCCCATCATTACTTGCAAACTATGTACTGGTTATCTCCCTATGTGAGAAGCTGTAAACATGTAACTAATTGAATAATATCGAAAAAGCCGAAAAGATGTTGATCATAGAATAAAACATCACATTGAGGACTTTCCAATATTTTAATAGGCCGGTTTTATGAACTTGCGATTGTGCTACAAAGTTCAAAATTTTTGGAGAGTAATCTTGAGGTTGTATTATATCAGTCTCCCTCCAGATTACTAGCATGTTCATGTATCAATTTTATGAGCTTGGTTCACGTCAAGCTTGACAATTTTGAATGTTGTCGAGTGAAGGGTTGTTAAGGAGCCCAAGAAGGAGATGACAATGATGGACAAGGTTTGAAAACAAGGATGCAAACTGTAGGAAGACATAAATTCTAAACAAATATTTGATGCTTTCATATAACTCAAAAGTTAAAGATCCATGAATTAATTTTTCACTTCAATTTTTTTTAATTCACACACATGCATGTTTTAGGATCAATTGGAAACTTCATAGTGCTCAAAATCACACACAAATTTTCGGTTGATGGGTGAAGTTTGGCCCATGAGATTGCATAATCCCAATATTAGAAGGTAGTGGTGTCTACATTCATTGTTGTTAATTTTGTTTTCATTATTTATAATAAGTGCACATCAGAGCAGAAATTTTGTCATTTGTGTTTTGTTTAGGTTATGTGAAGTGGAACAATTACTGTACAATTATTTGAAACTCTTAGAACAAGGAGCCCATAAAGTAGGCATTGGAGGAAGTAGAGGGTGTGGCAGTATAATCAGTAAACTGGGGATGGGTGTAGTGTTTTAACTCATTGGCAATGAGTGAAGAGGGTGGTGGGGTATGTTAACCCTAATACAGTCTTTGATCTACCCACATAAATATGTAACAATGAAAAATTGATCACCATATGAAACACACATCAACATTTGCAGTCATGCAACATCAATAAGGTTGGAATTTGTGTACATGATCCTTATGTGGAATACCCAAAACCTGCATACAAAAGGTAACATGAATTCAAAGGATCCTCCAGAATGTAGAGGGGTAAATAAAGTTTAGAAGTTCTTTCCAAATGACTTAGTGTTTGATCCTAATATGAAACTTGCAACCTATGATTGTTACAGGATGGTTGGCAAGGAGCCTAGGGTGTGCCACCTCTTGTATCACTTATTAGGAAACTACTGTCATAAAAAAAAAGGGGAATACTTTTTGCAATATGCACAACCCCATTGTTGGACATACATAGATTAATGTATATTCTTGGAACATTCATTGAAATAGAATGATTTTGCTTCAAATATTGCTTCTTTTTCAAAATCCTTACTGACACCTAAGTTCCATTGATTCTATGGACCACAAGGGATTAGTCACTCATTTCAATTTCCTCTCTAGGAGTCAACAAGTTGTTTCATGTGTAATGGTAGTTCACACCCAACAACAAAATCCCCACATAGATTAACTCTATTATTTCAACATGGTTTAGTCTTTGAGACTGGACAAAGATTTAGGGCAGGATCAGCGAGTACAATCAATTCTACTCCCTAGTATTCTAGGTCCCAAAACCTCTGAAACTCTCACAATGTAGTAGGTATTCTTTTCAAAATAAAACACATTCTACATTTAGTTCAAAATCCCCAAAAACATCAAACATGAGCTGTCACACAACCATTCCAAAAATCCTAGACACTCTCATCCTCTCCCTTGTGTTCGTCCCTAAAGAAACACATCAAAACACCTTTAGACCTTTTTCTTGACATTCTGAACACAACGGAAGTTCAATCATTAGGATTCTTCTACTCTAGTAGTTCTAATCAAGTTCTATTTTTATCTATTTACAACATCCAAAAAAATCCAAATCCAACACAAACTTTCCAGTTCCCTAGAAAGTCTTATCAACTTAGCTTTTCTTCATCACCAAAAAGTCTGCGTTCACTTCATCAGCCTGCATCAAATATACTCCTCATCACCTCATCTCCTCGCTTCCCCAAAATCATCTTGCCAATCTCCTTGTAGAAACATGATCCATAAAGCTCATGAAAAGTTTTCATTGAGCAGCTGAGATTGCGTTCCATTTCACAAACTATCTCACCATGTTCCTTTTGTCATAACCAGCAAAGCAACAAAACACACCAAAGACATAAACACATTATAAACAAATTTTTCGACGTTGTTGAAGCACCGCATCGCTAGCAGTTCAACCATTAGTTTAAATTAGGTTTTGCGCCTTCATCCACAAAAAAACATCTAACACTGTTTTTAGGTTACACTACCTTTAGAATAGAGAAGAGGCCTTCTAATATTCAATACCTTTAATGGTCAATCCTTGTTTAAAGTTTTTCTGGAAACTACTACATTTCACACCATTAAGCCCTTGTGCCTCCTAACTTCTATGGTCTCAAACCTTCATCTAATTGGATCCAATAGTGCATCCAAAAGGGGAAAGACTTTGAAACATTGGAAGGCATGTAGCTAGAGAGATGTGAAAGCCTGCTTGCTTGCATGGTTTCTTGCAAATCAATTGTAGGACTCAAGAAACTTAGGTATAGTAATAACTTAAAATGTTTTTATGCTTGTATTGGACCTGTAAATTCAATGAAAGTAAAAATTTATGTATTTTTTGAATAGTTTGAGAAAGTAAGAAATGGCAATTTTGCATTTTGTTTTCATGTTGTTGAATGAGTAAAGATTGAAGATATAATGCATTGTGGGTCAATCATACATTGACAAACAAATAACATATATATTTGAAAGACAAAATAAGAATGATCATTTAATGAAAATTATACATTGTATATCTAGCAAATTCAAAGACAATTTTTTAATTGAAGTATTGAAAGTTTAATTCAATAACACTAATAGACAAATTGATTGTTGTAGGAATGGAAAAAACTTGGTTTACAAAAAAGGAGTAGCTGTTTGTAATGATGTGTTGTCAAGGTAAGTAAACAACACAAAATGGGGTCATTCAACAATCACATTATGAACATGAATATGAAGAGTTTCCTTTGCAATTGTTGTTTTTTGTTTGTTTGACCACTTGTTATCATAAACAATTGAATTTTTATTTTTGGTTTATGTTTGCTTGAAAATGTAACATAAATACTAGAAAAAGATTATATATATGGTTATGGAAATAGTTTTTGGAAAGTGTCATTTTTCATCAATTGTAAGAGCGTCAATGTTTTTTTTTCAGGTAATGTGATATTTAACTATTCAACTCCCTAATTTTTGTTTGTCTTTTTTTAGTTTTCTTCATTTGCCAATATTCAAAGTTTCCACTCAATAGCTTTCTTGATCAATGAATACCATGCCACATTAAACATTGCTAACTTTATAAAAAAATAATAATTTCCATTTATTTATTTCCTTATCTATTTGTTTCTAAAAAAAAGGAGGCATCTTTATTAATGATGTCAACTTTTCATGTTCAACTTGACTAAATGTCTCATTTGATTAAAAACCATTGGCCATTTTGATTAAGCTTGTTCAATTTATTGAATGTATTTATCAAATAGGTTATCGTAGTCAAGTTGATTGATAAAAAACTACACATGTCATTCAAGTTTCAAGTCTCCAATCAAAATGTACATGTCCATTACTAAAATTGATTAGTCAATCGACTTGAATAACTTAAAAACCATGATTTGTTATAGTGAATTACCAACCCACCATGAAATAAGTGGGCACTTGACCTAGAGTGGTGTGTGTAGAAGAGCTACAAAAGAGCACTGTGCTTTATGTTTTGGAACTAATGAAAGAAGGCATGGGCTAGGGTGGTAAACCTACCATAAGAAAGGTTACTTGCAAGTCTCTAACAATTTCTTATGGAACAAGGCAACCCAACCCATGGTTCAAGGTTTTTCAAAAGAAAGGGCATTGAAATTGTATTTGCTAGGATGGATATCAATAACCAATATTTGGGTAGTTGTAGAAGGTAAATTTTCCACCACAAATGAAGTGTTAGAAGTGTTTTTTTTTTCTAGGGAAGAGGCAACATGATATACTAGGATAATCACCAAATTGGAAGAGAGGTGGGGAAATCCCAGATGGGTGAAATTATATTCAGTTGGGATCCAATTTAGAACTTTATTTCTTTCAATTAAAGAAATTGATGAGGAAAGGGTACCCATAGGTGGGCAGGGGAGGTAGCTCAAGTCAGAGTGTTGGAAATAACCAAAGGTCCAAAGAAGATGCATTTTTTTCTTTTTTATGGTCGGGTTGGTGCTTTGGATTTCTCCTTGCAACATATTCCTATAAGGGAGGGGAGCAACTCCTATATTATAATATTGCAAAAGGGAAGAACATGTTGAGGATGGCGAAACCTAAAGCCAATATTGTGGAAAAGAGGTGGACAAAACTTTTGCCATCCAATTACAAACTGAGATAGGCCAATACTTGGAGTAACAATGCAATAAGAAAAAGGCAAGATTCATGTGGGTTGTGTGGAATTAAATGGTGGCAATGAACAAGTGGAAAGCTAGAATGAATGTGTTGATCAACCAAACATATTAAGAATATTCAAGTGGATTAGTTGATAAATCTTTAGATTTCTTATTTGAAAGGATATGTGTATTTGGAACATATAAATGGAGCTTGGGGGTGAAGCACAAAGTGTGTCTTCTATGGATGAACAAAGAGTTCCTCACAATAATAAAACATTGATTTTTTTTTGTTGTAAATGTGCCATTAGTTTTCCATTGTATTTCTTTCTTGGAAATGAAATTGCTTGATGTACACTAAAAGATACAAATCCTTCATAGGACTAGTAATGTTGATAGGAAAACCATTGCACTATTTGCTCATTCATGGGAGCTCTTGCAAAATCCAATTGATTTAACAACATTTTGACTGCATTTGCATGTTCTATTATAGTGGCATCTTCAGTCATTCTAAGTGCATATAATTCTTTTGACAAATATATTTCTATTGTTATGTTTTTAGTTGCATATCACCCTTGCAGGATATTTTAAGCTTTTTTTGATGTTTTAGCTTGGAGAGATATGTTGTAATGTTGAATATTTTTCATTAAGAAGGATGTTAGCTCTTGCTTGACCATCCTTCTTTTCATGTGCTATCTATCTAGTACCAAGAGTAGAAGGTTTCAATTCAATTCCATCTACCACATTCCAAAGATCCTTGTCTAACACCATTTTCATTCGAACTTTCCATGTGTGAAAGTTAGTTCATCAAATTTTCTAGAATTCCCCAAGATTCCATCGAAGCCATTTTTACTTCTGTTTATGTATTTTCTATGATGTTTGTGTATTTTCTACCAATAGTTGGAGTAAACAATGCAACAAGAAAGAGGTAGTGTTCATATGGGTTGTGTGAAAACTAAGTGGTGATAAGGAACAAGTGGAGAGCTAAAGTGAATGTGTCAATTAGCCAAACTTGCTCTATGTAAAACATGTGACAAAAGATTCTAAGAATGCTAGCATGCCCAACTTGTGTGGGATTAAATTGAAGAAATCATAACATGTTCAATATATGGAATCAAATTAAGGTGGGCAACTACCATTGTAATGAAAAGACAAGGGCATCAAAATGTTCCTTTCACACCAATGAATTCATATCCATGAGACATAATTTAAACCAAACTTTACACATAATTGCATATGTCCAATTAACATTTATTCTAAACTTTGTAAAAGTCTATGGGGTATACAGGTCTATGGGGGTCAAAACACTTTTATCTTTCTTTCATGATCCTCAACTAACATTTTTTGGCAAAATAGAGTACCTAGACACCCACACCCAATAGCATAGATGAAAAAAAAATCTTGAAATGAAATGAAGACAAAACACCTTTCAGTGATGATGTTGATAATCAAACTAAAAATATGGTAGGGAGCAACATGGAAGATATGCAATCCTCAAGAAGTTTTACAAATGTAGCCTATCTTCCCCTATTGGAGTCCTTAATGAAAACCCATAGATAATAGATGCACTAAGCACATTTGGAAGTTCCAATAAAATTGGGTACTTTTTGCCAAAACATAACCCGTGTCACTCAAGGCAACATCCCATCTGTTTGCCAAATTCTATTGTTTTCGAAATCTCTAGTGATCTTCATCATCCCCCCAATCACAAACCCAAAATCTTGGTTCTAGGTTGCATTTATCTAAGAGATACATGGCACAACGAAAACAACTTTTCCTCCTTCAGAAAAATTACAATTTACACCTTCAAGCATTCATCCTTCCAATGTCACTAGGGATCAAAAATTGCAATTAGTTGACTACCCAAACACACCAAACAACAAGAAAAAAATTGAATACTTAGTTGCCAAAGTTTTAGAAGTCCTTCGATACTTGAACTTCAACCTCGTCTTGTTCTTGATTGATGTCCAACAATGAAGATTTGCATAATAGCGCCACCCCACACAAAGCTTACCCACAAAAGAAACCACGAACAAACCGAACAAACCGAACACTGTTGATTATAAAAACTCCAAAAAGCTCATAACTTGCAAAAGAACAAAACAACACAAAAACAAAAAATCCACTCCTTCCAGTAGTCACCATCAACTCAAACTTTTGTCGTCTTCTGCTTTCGATAGTTAATGTGACACATCATCCAATTAGGTTATCATCCCAGAAATTTCATCACCCTCGCTTCATTGGAAACATTGTGTCTTTGCTACTAAGACCCTTCGATGGTTCCAAAAGGTACATGAAATCTGGTCTTTGCTTAGGGGAATTATTCTCTCGACGGTGTAGATTGAGTGGAATGACATTGTTTTCAACAAGGATAGGTGACATAGCCCTGAAAGACAGAAAATTGTTAGGGAATCCTTGATCAACTATGGCAAGGAGGTCTGGGACAGGTGCTTGAAATCCATCAGACTTTCCCCATTTGACAAGAGGAAGCACCTTCAAGGTTATGATAAAAGTTGGGCTGGACATTGGGTCTGGTAGAGTTGTTAGACCCTACAACGACAGGCCTCATATGGGCTTCATTAGTTAATTTGGTTGAGGGCTTTCCGTATTTCCTTCCCTGGTGTTCACTGTGTTCCTTTGTGGCTTGCAATGAATTTTTTCATTTGTGTCAAAATAAATAAATAAAGCAATACTCAGCTCATAAGGGTCTTGCCAGGTCTCTACAGAACATACACTAGTCAGGTAGGGTCTCTGTCTGCTTCTCCATCAATTTCAGACTGCAAAGTTCAGTTATAAATTAACTACTCTGGGACCATTGTTGATAATGTGCCATTTCCTCAATTACTAGCCAACACTGGTTTGAACTTTGAACTGCATGCACTGGTGGGTGCTGGGTCACCTGGTACATGAGCAATGAAGATAGTATTCTGAAATTTGTACAGAGTTTGTGATGTGCATTGAACCTAAATTGTCAGGCACACATGTACTTATTCTGTGTATCATTTTGTGGTTTGAGTTTTAAACTTTGCACCATGTATCTTATGACTGTACTTCTACAGGAAGCACTCCACATGTTGGATGAACTTTTGTTCACCTCTTTTGTGTTTTGTAGGAATTGTCACCAAAAGTCTGTACCCATGTTGCAGATGGAACTAATCACCCTGTATGCCAATTTAATCGCCCATGCTGATACACATTTGCCACTAGCTTGCACCTTTGACAAATAAGAGATGCAGCTACAGATCTACAAAGTGTTACATCTCACATTCCAAGATTAGTTATTTATTTTAACAATCCCAGACATTGTTAATCAATTCTAAAAATCAAGCCATTGTTAAATCCCAAGACATGTGGTTGTTCTGAAGGTTGCAGAAGAATTAGGTGCCTAACATTTCCTGATGCATTCCAGATCTTTTATAGTAGTCAGTGTGCTGCATATATTTACTTCAAAACTTTCTCAACTGAAATCATTTTCAAAGATGATTTTTGAAAGCCTTCTAGTATAGTTCCACATAAGCTAGTTGTCTAGCATAACAAGAGCAGGTTCACCCATGCTCAATATGTGGCCCTGCACCAAGTATTTCTCACATCCAAGAGTTGTTTTTTTTCCCCCCCCTAACCTCACCCATAAAATGGAAACTGGTACTGCAAAAGGTCGTAGACTACTACCGTAGTACCCAAACAGATTGGGCAACAAACTGCTGAATAATTAATTAAATTTCAAATCTTAACTTTGGCAGTTGGTTTTTTAATTCTGAAATTTTCAACAGGTAATGTTTATATAAAATAATAAACATAATTTTTCTGTCTTTGTGAGACACGCTAAGTGTGTCTAGACTGTTGCATTCCTAATTTCTATAAGTGGCAGGTCTGAAGTTCTCAAATCTGACAGTCAAAAAAATAGTTCAGAATTTGATTTTATAATAATTGTTAAAATTTCGACCAAAATTCGACAAAATAAAAAATAATTTAATCTATGCCAAAACCATTAGTGTGCTACAGTAATAGGAACCTCTCTTGGACCGACCAAACCAAACCATGTAGCCAATCAACAGCAGGTGTTTAGGCCTTGATGTGCTTTTTGCTAGCCTCAACATCTCTAGTGAAAATGCTGGGCCAAAACCATTTTGCTGAGCCAAACCAGTATGTTTTGACTTTTCTTCATCCAGAATTTACAGTTCAGTGCACAGATGGAGTTGCTCTAAGGTGCATTGCTATGGTAAGTGACCTATCCACTATTTCTCTAGTGACCACGCCAAATATTTGGGGTTAGGGTGTGAATAGTGGATCTGGCTGACCCCCTATTCTGGTGGGTGCAAGTGACTAAAGAAGGTGGGTTGTCAAAAACCGGATTCCTGCTCACCCATTATCATCCCTGTTGCCACCTTATTTTGCCCCTCCCACCCACTAGAATAGTGGGTGAGCAAGAACATGGGCTGTCAAAAAAATTGGATTCGTGCTTAGCCAGTGTCATGCCTGCTGCCACCCCAAGTGCAGTTGATTACTTAAAGTTGAGAAAGTTGAGAAAGTTGCAAACACAACTATTTTATTACAATTGAATGAGGTTGGAAGTTGGAATGGTGGAAGGGAGAATTTCATGACAAGGGACCCTAATTCCACATATACTTTGTTGTTTGACAGAAAGCTGGAAGGAATGAGTTGTGATTTCTGAGCTCATCCCAGGAAGCTAAGGAAGTAGGCATGACACATGGTCCATTTGGTTCCTTTGCTGAGATCCATAGATCCATATGAAACTGAAGATATCTGACTTGGTACAATCAGACCCATGACAAATTTCTCACCCATGAAGTAAGGCAAGGAGTGTGACTTGGGTCTATAACACTTCATCACTAGAAGTAGTCTTAGGCCTTATGGTGTGAAATAGGTGATCTTCAAGTACTTAGTAATTTAAAGGTAACTTAGAATGCTAGAACTTTTAAAGCTCTACAAATAGTTAATAGGAGGAAAATGGTTTGATACTTCATTTATTTCAAAGATTTGTTTTAGTTTTTAGGTATCTTATTTTATTTCCTTCTTGTTCAGTTTTTCATTTAGTTGTATTTGTAGTGTATTTCTTTTGTTGTATATTGTAAATAATGTAATATGAAGTGCAATTGTAATCTAGAATATATTAAATTAATGAAAATATTGAGGCATGGCCCTTGTACATTTTACACCTTTATTCTTCACACTACCTTTTCTAGGGTTTTTGCAATGAATTTCTCAATTTTATTTTTTTTGATTGCTTTTGTTTGTGCTAGTTGACAACTGTCATTCCAAGCTTGCTCCTTGTTTGTCACCTAGAAGAATGAATAGATATATAATTTATATATATGGTTTACAACACTAGAGAAGGTTCTCATTCACAAAGTTTGTTATTTTGGGTTAGAAATCAATCCTAGGTGAAAATAACTTGCTTTGAAACTTCACCAAAATTGTGAAATAGGTAGTTCACGTTTCACATGTTGTGCTTGAATCTTTTTGGGAGTGTGTGCATGGAATTGGACATAGTTTTGAATTGGGCTTGCAGGTTTTTGAACTTGAAAAAATGCGTCAAAGTTGAAATTGGATTTAAAAATTTGAAAAACCAAGCTAAAATGCACACTTAGAAAACCTACCAAAAAACATTTTAATGTCAAAATTGGAACTAGACGTTCTTTTGAAAAGGAAAAATTGTCCAACATTGGTCCAAGTTCCAAACTCAATTTCTTGTTGTTTAAAGCTTGAACTTCATCCAAACTATAACATAAATGGTCATAGTATATTGTTGCTAGTCATTTGCCATGGGTAGCATTCCAACAACTTGACTTCTTCCACTAGACAACATAGATGCATACAATTTTACACCAATTATTTAAGTTTGAAAGAAAATGTTTCAAACAACTACTTAATAAGATCATTGCCTTTGGAGTAAAGCACATTGGCAAAGTCATAACATCTTCTGTTTTAAAAAAGGAACAATGGACATTGGAGCAATATCGGACTTCAAGACAACTAGCAATAGTTTTGCTTGGTCCTAATATTTGTACCATGTAGTAACACAAAAGTGAATACATGCAAGTGAAGCAGAAGCGGAATGTGCACCTTCTTGCACAATAATTTCCTTTTTTTGAAACTAGCTTCATGTACAATATCTTGGATAATTCTCATAATGAACTAGACAAGCTCCCACTAGTGCCTCTGATTCTTTGTAGAAAATCCCAAAAGAGAATTCATGTTAGAAAAAAGACACAAGGGAATCAAAATTGTTCAGTTGAAAAATTGTGGTAGTTTTAGGATTGCCTATTCAACCCAAAATATGCGTGACTTCCTTTTGTTTGAATCCCAATTCACCAAGAAAGCTATGAAACCAAATAGCTTTTTTAGATGCTTGTGATAAGCCATGTACTCTACTTTTGTTGTGGAAAGAACGAATGTGGGTTGCTTGTGTGAAGACCAACTCACAGCTCTATTGTTTAGAAGGAAGACATAACCTATAATTTATTTCCTTGTTTGTAAATCTCCACCCCAATTTGCATGCATCATAGAATCCCCAAATGGCCATGTCATCCATGGCCTTGTATTGGAACCAATAGTCTTTGGTTCCTTGTAGGTAACGTAGAATCCTCTTAATAACTTGCCAATGATCCATTTGTGGTTTATGCATGAATTGGTTCACCGCTCCTACAACTGTGGCTAAATTTGGTCTTTTGGCAATCATCACAAACATGAGCTTGGCCACACTTATCGAAAGGGGATCTCATACATTATCTTGTATTCTTCTTGTGTCATGTCGTTTGCTAATGCAAAAAACTTGACATTGACATCCAATGGTGTGGAAACTAGTTTATAGTCATGCATGCCAAAACGTAGCAATGTTTCACATATGTACTTCGACTTTCCCAACCGGATGGTCTTCAATATATGATCCCTTCTCACTTCAATACCCAAACAATATTCCATTTCCCCAAGATTTTTCATCTCAAATTCTTGTGATAAAAGATCTTTCATTGTTTTCATTGCCCAAAATTCTTTACTAATGATGAATAAATCATGAATGTATAAAGGCTAAAAATATGATCACCCCTTTGCTCTCTTTCAAAACATAGACATGTGATCTGATTCACACTTACAAAATCCAGATTTTGTAAGAAATCGATTGATGCGTGCATTCCACACCCTTTGCACTTGCTTAAGGTCATATATGGCCTTGTTCAATTTACAAACCAAGGCTCCATGTCCAGCAACCTTGTACCCTTTAGGTTGGTTCATATAATTTTTTTCATTTAACTTTCCATTCAAGAAAGTTGATTTGACATCCATTTGGTGTATTTCAAGGTCCAATGTGATCCCAAATGATAGAATTATGTGGATAAAACCAAATTTTGTGACAAGTGCAAACATTTCACCAAAATCAACACCATGAGTTTGGGTGAATCCTCTAGCCACTAATTTGGTTTTGAACTTGTCTATCTCCCCATTTGCCTTTCATTTTATCCAAAAAACCCATTTGGAGTTTACATGTTTTCTTCCTTCAAGAACGAGTACAAGTTCCCAAGTGTTGTTATTCTTGAGTGAATTGATTTTGTCGTCTATTGCTTCTTTCCATCTTTCACCATCTTCTCTGTTCAATGCTTTAGCCATAATACTTGGTTCAGATGTAGCCGTCATGCCAACAAAATGATCAATAATTTTTTTTGGTGTTCTTTTAAGGCATCTTGATTTCAATGGTTTTACATTTTGCTATTCAATTCTCCAAGTGTCTTTCATGTAGTGTGGCTTCAAGAAATAAAACGACCTCAAATTCACGGACCTTGGGTGTAACTATGTCATGCTCCAAGATTGTGTTATTCGTTGCATGTTCCAAGGTGATCACCTTTGGTGGATTTGCATGATTGATCATTACATCATCATCAAGCTCCCATCCTTCTTCAAACTGATAAGCTCCCATTGTTGATGAAGGCGTGTGGTCCCTAATTTTTGATTCCTTTTACAGTGTTTTTGCAAAGGATTGATGCCCTCCATCATTGAATTTTTCATTGAAAATTACATTTCAGCTTATAATTAATTTTTTAATTTTTTAGAACAATTGATTTATAACCTTTTGATTCCAAACTATAGCCCACAAATACACATTTTGTGGATTTTGGCTTTAGCTTCATCCTTGTTTCAATTGGTTTGTGAGCATAAGCTTCACATCCAAAAACTTGTAAATGCTTCACAAAACATTTCTTCCCGCTTTAAGCTTCTTATGGAATCTTTTGGTCCAAAGACTTATGAGGTAATTGAACCTTGAAGTACGTTGCTGTGTTGATAACTTCCACCCAAAACCTTGTACTTAAGGCAAGCTGATGTTATAACATACACCAAGCAACTTCCATGATAGTTTTGTTCACATGTTTGACAACACCATTTTGTTGCGATGTGCTTGTTGTGGAAGTTTGATGTGAAATTTCATGAAGTTTGAGAAAATCTTGAAACTTGTGTGAACAATATTTTCCTCCATGTTGTTAGTTCTTAACACCTTTAGTTTCTTCCTAGTTTGCACTTTAACAAGGGTCTTAAACTCACGAAACTTTGTGAAACATTCCTTTTTATGGTGCAAAAAACTCACAAAAGTTTTTTTAGAAAAATCATTAGTGAAGGTAATGAAATACCTTGCACCATCGAAAGATGGTACTTTGGCAGGTCCCTAGATGTCTAAGTGAACTAGTCCCAACACATCTGTAGTTCGAAAAGCTCCATGTATTGGAAAAGGTTCTTTGTATTGCTTGCCAAATGCACAACTTTCATAAAACTTCATCTTCGATCTAGTTGCTTTAGGAAGTCCTTCCATGTTTCCACTGCTGAGATGGTTTAATCTCTCGTGCCAAAGGTCAAAATTGTTCAGCCCAACATTGTTCGCTAGTTGTGTAATTTCTATGGCAGACCAAGTTTTACAATTCAACTCAATGTAAAGCTAGTTACATTGCACTCCTTCTATTACCACGTTCTTATGCTAGTTTTTGATCACACAACATAACCCTACGAATTCAATCGTATGACCCATGGACATCGCTTGTCTTAAGCTAAAATGTTTTTAGCCAGTCCATATGCATAAAATACGTTGTTGAAGTAAGCATATGTTTTCTTGTTTCTAAGCTTTAAAAGTGCCATCATTTTCCCTCTACCAACTGCTTTTTGAATTGAATTGTCTCCGAGGTAAATCTTCATAGGTGGGATTTCCTCAAAATCCTTGAACCATTCCCATTTGTGTGAAAGGTGCATTGATGCTCTAGAGTCGATGTACCATGCACCATCATGAAAAGAAATAGACAAGGCTAAAAAGAATGTAGCAACTTCTCCATAGTCAACATTGTTCCCTTGTTCTTTCTTTTCTTGCTGGTGTTTTGGTAATTTCTCACCCAATGACTTTGTCTTTACAATAGGTGCAAATGTTTTTACTCCAATCTTTGCCACACCGTGAGTTTGATCTTCTAGTCATTCGGATTGCAACTTCTTCACCTTCTTGTGATTCACCTTTCTCCCTTTTCATTAATTCTTCATTCAACAACCTTGTGCTCACATCCGACGTCCGATCAACTAGCCGAAGAGTTTCCAGTGTGGTGATCAGATTTTGGTAGCTGTTTGGTAAACTTATGAGATGGACCATCACTTTAACCTCATCCGATACTATTGCTTCAATGGCTTCCAACTCATCTACCATAGTGGTCAACTTATTGAGATGAACTTCCATCGTGTCAGTGGGACCCATTTGAGACATGAAAAACTTTTGCATTAAGAAGATCTTGTTTACCAATCCTTGGTCAACATGACATTTGGCAAGTGCGTCCCAAATCCCTTTTGTAGTCTTTTCCTTTCTTACAGTCGTCATTAATTGGTTATTAGACAAACTTTGAACTAGAAAGTTCAAAGCTTTGTTGTCCCTTTTGGTGTAAGCCAGTAATGCAGCCTCAAATTAGGCTTCACTTCAGTATTGTCAATTAGTCCCCATAACTCCCTTGCTTTCAACAAGGTCTCCATCTTGAACTTCCAAAGCATATAATGTTTTCCTTCAAAATTCTCAATTACTCCGTATAGTGGGCCCATAACTTGTGAGCTTTTGGCTCTGCTATCCATGACATTCAACTACAACGTAGACTGCAGCAGAAGTAGCAGACTCAATTGAAGAGAAACAAAGAGTAATTCACAAGATACAATTTGAGATCCAAGAAGAAGAGTGTGGACTTCAAGTTGAATGGATTATTGGTGAATGAAGCTTGATTACACACTAGCATGTTGCAACAATTTAAGCTGAAAGTATCCTACCTTAACTATGCACTTAAAATAGTAGACTATTGCTAACAGAGAGATTATGTTAGTCACTGTCGCTGTTACTGCACTAATTAGTAGGACCGTCACTGCAGATTACTGATTAAACACACACCGTCACTGTGCATCATTGATTGATAACAGTGACTCTTGTCACCACCATTATTTTAGTAGTTTGTTCTACCATAATCGTAACTGATTTATCGCTTTCTTTCCAATAGTTTCATCACCTGAAATCCAACTTCACGAGAACTCTTCTAGCAAGGCATAGATACCAAAGCATCTGTGAGAGAGCCAATGCTTAAGCTAAGAGCAAAAACTGTGATTCATTTGCAACATAGAAAACGGACCACTTGAAGAATCATGACTCCTTTTATGAGCTTTCATGTGTCACATATGCCTATCCAATAAAAAAATTCTTGGGCTTTTAGTTCTACAATGCTGCAGGGAACATAACATCTTTGTGAACATGTGATACCTCTCTTTCTCAATTATCAGCTATACTGTGTGCATGCACATGTGTGTGTTCATTCTCCCTCCACTTTCTAAAATCTTCCTCTGCAAGACCTCTTAGACTAGGTTTCCATTTCTTTCCCTACCAAATCTCCCAGGAAAAAATGTTATTAAGCTGCCTGTTCTCTCTGGCCTCCTCTATGGCCTGATTGATTTGCTCTGCAGGGCCCAATTTGATGTGCAGCTGGTGCTTAACCTGCACTTGGATCAATCAAAGCTGTGATATCCTTAATCTTGAATAGTGTTTTTTCATCCATATCCTCCTGCACCATAATGACCTTGTTAAGTTTCACCTGTGTAATTTTGACACACCTTCGATGTGAAGACAGAATGTCTTGAATTTCATGTTTCAAATTTCATCATATTGGGGAAGGAATCCTTTTTTGGGTCTTCCTGGATTTAAGGGCCTTGCTGAGGGTGATACTATACATAGCATCGATTGGACTTGCTGGGATGTTGAATTCCTCAAAGAGAACTCTCTGTAACAGGGCCTTCACATTTTCTTATTCTGGATCCTTCAGTGCTCTTTTCCTCTAGCCCTTTTCAATTGATGCCTTGGGCATGGTTTCTGATGTCTGGTCACCTTTTCTATCAGGAGGAGCAGGCACAAGTACTATGTCTTAGTACACTCTTCCACAGAAGATCAGATTGCCAGGGGCTGCCCACCACCATTCTCTAACCCCAATAGAGTTAAATCTCCTCTGCTTGATACTCCACCTCAGGTTGCATGAGCCTTGGATTTGAATCTGTATGATGAGCTCCTTCATTGTTTCAAAGAATAGCCAATATTTTGAGGCACTAGATCCTGACATGTATTTCTTCTCCTTCTCAACTTTGAAGTGTTTTGTCAAATTATCCACCTTTATCAGATAACCAGCAAAGAAAGCAGAGGAATGTGCAATCAAATGCAGAAGAAGATCCTTAAGCACTTCAATCCACAGCATACTCCTCAAGCATGGAACTCCACAACCACATGAAATTCATGCGGATTCCTGTGGAATCATGCATGGAAGTCCACAACCATATGAATCTGCAGTTGCAAAAAAGTTCAGACTTTTGTAGCCCATACAAACTTTCCACAACATGCAGTGTGCAGGATCATGATCTGTGAGATGCAAAAAATGCACATCTCACTGCATGAAAGAAAAACCTCAACGAGCAGGCACTTGAACTTCTTATACAAAAGCTTCACAAAAGTCATCAAGAAGGGCAGAGAGATAACTAACCCTAATACAACATGGCTTCTATGTTTTGGGCATGCCTCCCCTGAAATCCACCATTGATGATGCCCTGCATGGGATTTCAAATGCAGCAGACATATTCTAAGACAGTTACACTGGTGAAGATACAAGTGCACATACCTTGAACAGCAACTAATGAAAGCTGAACCAGGCATAGATAAGCATGGCTGCTCTCCTTCTGGACTTAGGGCTTAGGTTCAGGGTTCATGGTTTAGGGTTTTACATTCTAACAACTACCTGAAGCATTTTGGGCTGTAGATGGCTTAATCCAGTCACTGGGCAAATCTTCACCAGCTTCCCATCAAGAGCTACAGGGAGGAAGAATTCTGTCCCTACTCTCATATTGCATCAGCTGCATGTTTCCGCCACAAAGAATTGCAAGAAAATCTAGCTTCATTTTTTTCTCTCCTGAAGCCACAATGCATGCAGTAGAGAAGCAACAGAATTTCACCAAACTGTGACTCCACAATGTCATCATGGTGGTGATCCTTGCAATGAGAAATATATAAATTTATTTGAAAATTTTAGCATATGTATATGGTTTTGGATTAGTACATGTGTGCTTGGTGGATTCTGAAGCAATGCAAAATCCAGATGATCTACGATTGAATTTCAGGAAATTCTAAACAAATATGTTTTATTTTTAAGTTTTCAGTAATGGAAGAAATGTATTTGGAATACAAAAAATTATTGAGATCCAATGACATAAATTTGTTTCATGGACAGTGCAGGGCTTTTTTTCCCTCAATTTTGTAATGTAGCCACAATAGAGATCATCCACAAGAGGAATTAGCTAAATTTGGCTACAGGTCAGAGACAAAAATAGAAAAAATTTAAGAATCCTGCTATATTTTGGCAACTTGCTGGAACCTATTGTCCAAATGTGGCAATTTCTTCCTTGAAATCTGGTAACATTGACACCTTTTTTTTTCACAAAAATCCTTTGTATGAGTTGCTTTCACTCCCAAAAAAAAAAACTGCTCCACTATATTAATATTTTATCTGTAAATCTAAAAACATTAGCCATTATGTATAAATTAAATAGTAATAATAAACATGTTGCATCTTACATGTGTGCATCCATACCATAATTTCCATGTGAAGAATTGCAAATTCACAAATCTGAAAATTGCACATCAAAGTCAGGAGGTTTTCAGTGAAAGAACATGTGAGGAATGTATTAAGGATTATGTTTGAAATACACAATACACACATCACACACAACACATTCAGCCTGTGAGACGTAGTCAGGACACAAAATCTAGTATTCATAAAGTTCGGGGCACTTGAAGTGGCCTGGAACACACAGGAAGGCACTCAAATCACTTTTACATGACTTCTAATGAAGCATTTTAGCTTTTGTTTGTCAACTTTGGGAACTGAAGAATCTGGCAATGGTTGTCACTATCATCTGGGGTTTCCACTTCAGCTTTGAGCTGAGCTTGGCAGTCTCGGATCTTGTCCATGGGCATTGATCTTGACTCAGTTATCTCTGGGCCTGTTTGTATCCGTCTTCTCAATTCACCATTATGTGAATATAAACTAAATACCCCCATAAGAACCCTCACAATATTACAACTGGTCAGGAGCCAAGCTGCACAATGCTTCATGGTACACATTCTGCACTAGAGTTCTTTAGACTCCCAGGGGAAAACAAATGAACTGGCATAACAGAATCACAATGATCTTTGTGAACAATAATTGTGTGTGCAGCATCAATGGCAAGGATGATGAACCTATGAAGGAACAGCTTACAAAGAGAGGCAGAGCAACCATGAGCTTGAAGACATGGGAGGCAACTTCAAATCACACCACTGGTGAGGGAGGACCCGGCATAAGATCATTGCCAGTCAGAGTTTTTCTTCCACCATGCCTACTCCTTATGAAGTCATCCCTCTTCCCTGTTCTTCCTTAGGCAAGAAGCTTAAAAGCTTCCTGCAATGATGCAAAAACCAACACCTCAATTGTATATTATGGGAGTACAAGGACAGCTCCAACACATGTCTTTTGAATAATTAATTAGATTTGAAGATTTCACATCAAGAAATAGAACATTCCCATACGACTTTCTATTTTCCTTCACAGATTTTTGTTCTTCGAAAAGAGTAGGTTTTTGAATTTTCAAAAAATTTCTACAAACAATTGAATTATTGTTGAAGCTGCCAAGGTACTAAGGTATGTAGACCCTGGCTCAATAGCCCTAAAGACAGTTAGAGCATCTCCACCCCCACACCAGCAAACACCTCTTTTCATGAAATCTTGGAGCAGGATCGCGCAAATCCGGCTGCTCTCGGGTATTGATGGTCCATTTTGCAGTGGTCATTTTAACACCTTTAAAAGCTTTGTTCTACCATGGATTTGGACAGTGAGTATTATACTCGTCCAGATGTAAAGACATAAATGGTCTTTGAGTGTTTAAAGGGACTTTTATGACAATTGTGGGTGGGGACGGTGATCATTAAATGATATTCTATTCTAAAATAAAGGAGTTGTTAGCCGGTGTGCGCCTGGAGATGCTCTTACAACAGAAACTCAAATGCTTTGGGTCTTTGCCGGAGCTTCAATGGATTTAGAATCTGAACCTGTGTGTTCTGCTGAGCTACTATGAAACTTTCTCTATAGAGTAAGGATTCAGGAACCCCTTTTCAGCTCTTCCTGGGCCCTAAAATCCAGGAAGAGCCGAAGAGGGGTCCCTTCTTCCTTCCCCAATGTAAAAAGCTTTGTAAATTTGAGGAATCTTACAAAAGTGTAAGGTACTTCCTTTGGAAAAAAAAAGGTACCTTATGCTTTTGTAAGACCTGTGCAACTTGAAATGTGAAGGAGTTCTGCCTTGGAGTAGTCTTTTTTCGTTTGGTCTCACATTTTGAGAAATGTTGACCAGGTGGTTGGGCAGCAAGGTGCCTAATAATTAATTATTTTTTTATAATTATGTTTGGCAATTAATTTTTTTTTTTCCCAATTTGGCATTACACTACATAATGAAGCTATTGTGCTTGAGAGCTTCATTTAACTTTTTGACATGGCATGCAAAATTCCAAAAATAATTAATTTGTGCCTAACCAGCCTAGGTACACTATGGGGGTTTTTTCCAGTGTTGGGTGGTTCTCACATTTTTGTGAGAACCAGCAGGTTCCGGTTCTCTCATAATATTATGAGAACCTGATCGGTTCTCTAATATAGAATTTTTTTGGGTTGGTGAGAACCAGTCAGGTCATCCATTTTTTTTTCAAACTCACCCAGTTCTCAATAGGGCAATTAACAACAACCGGTTTTCACATTCGATTTTCGCAACCTGATTATTAAAATTTTCATTAATTCAAATAAATTTTAATAATTAAATAGTTAATAATTTAATTACTTCATCAAAAGACAAGAGCAACACCATGTGAGAAGAGTAAAAGCAACAGGAAAAGAACAAGAGCAATGGGAAATGAGTAGTGGTAATAAAGAGAGGAAAGTAATAATGGGGGAAGAGGTGATAGCACTAAAAAGGAATAGGGTGAATGTTAGCCCTTGGAGACAGAAAACTTCTTCTTCCAACGAAGAAGTTCATATCTTTGTTTTTTTCACTTAGGTTTAAGTCTACAACAATCAAAAGATCATCCACTCCAAACAAGGGCTTGTTTAGAGACAATTCCGGAGACTAGGTTAAATGGTTGGCAAGTGGAACATACTATATAGGATGGAATCATATGCTTGTTGTGAATCCTAATGGATCATGATAAAGTTAGGAGGGAGTAGGGTCCGGGTCTTTGAGCCAGGTCTGGACCTCGGGTGATCTTATGATGCATCTTTGTCCCATGTAGACTTGCATAGAACTAGATCCTACCAAAGAGATGGAATTGGCCAACACTGATTCGAACTTGCCACATTAAGGTCAGAGTTAGGAATTTCATGCAATATTTTGTATTTAAACTGTTACTGGTTTGGGCTTGCCATTAAGGGGGCATTGTCATTCATTATGCCATGAGCTGGTTGTTTCTTTCTCCATTGTAAAAGCAGTTTTTTTTAATAAAGTTTTTGGGTTTTTGTTTTCATTTGATTATTTTTTGTCAAAAGTTCTATTTCCCATTGCAAAAGCTTTTATTTGTGTTTTCAATCAATAATCTTTGGTTGCAAGTGTTGAATGAAATGGAAGAACATTCACATTTGGTGGTAACCCGATAAACATATTTGGAGTCATAACACAAATAAATATGTCCTTACAAAAAGATAGAAAGTACAAAATTGGCTGAAATTTTCTAGTGTATTTGCAAGGCACATTATTTAGGGTAATTTGTCCTCTGCAGAATGTGTGGGTGTGGTAGGGATGCAAAATGCAAAATGCTTGTAGGAGTAGTGCACTTGAAATGCCCCACCTCTTTTGAAAAGAATTTTCTTTTGCCAAGGTGCTTTAGCTGGATAATGCCCAAGGATTGGGGCATTCCCAAAATAAGTGTTTGTTGGCTCTACCTCAGGGGGTGCTTATTTCAAGAGTGCCCCACTACTCAGGTGTTATACTATACATAATTCACAGAACCCAAAAAAAAGCACCTGATTTTCCTTCCAGAGTTGCTCCAATCTCTCTAGGACTCTCTACTTGCAGTTGCCTTAAAAAACAGGAAAAGGAATCCCTTGATTCATAGTAAAGACTAAAACGCAACCCATGTTTCTGACCGTGGTAAGAAAGAGCGGTCAATTTGCAATATAGATCTGGAGAGAAGAGAGAGCCAAAAAATTTCATTGAGTCTTTGCAACATTTAAGAGTAGAATACAGGACCCAAGTTTTTGGAGAAACAAAGGTTAAACATAAGTACATATGTACATACATCCATCCAGAGGGAAAGAAAAAAGAACACAGAATTACATCATAATAGAGCTACAATCATACCGCACTACTAGACTGCAGAACATCTCATTTACACTCTTTGCACTTCCCGCACTAATCACAGCCATCATCATTATCCCTGCTAATCACTACAACTCTTGGGTGCTTTTCTTACAACTGTTATTGTTGGAACTATAATCCTAAGACATTTTGATTCAAATGAAAAGATTAAGATGATATTAAGATAAAAGCAGTCTTCTTATACACAGGACCAGAGATAGTAGACGATCTAACCCTAGATGATTTAAAACTATAAATGAATACAACATGTATTGTACATAGTTGTAATAGATTACTTGTGAAGTAATGTATTCCCACAGTTATTGCACAGTTGAAATTTTGATACCCACTTTCCTGCATTAACTATCCCACAGAAACTTCAACTCTACAAAACAGATGGATCAATCTGCAGCAACACAAAGAAGCTTGAAATTTGATTTCACTCGGGCAAGCAAATTATTGCAGATATGTGTTGAAACAGTACTTGGTTTTTTACCCAGTTTGTTTGCTGCAACTCCTATGCTCCCTCCTCCCCTTGCCTCTCTCCAAGTCGTTGAGCCGTCAAAACTTTTGTTGAAATTATGATCACCAGCTGGTTGAAAGCCCTCTTCCTTGCCTTGGTCATGATGATAGGTGCATCCTCTTCACAAAGCGTCCCTGCAGTTACAAAAGTTGTAAGTAACTGACAAGGAAACATGATCTGAATTCCAGGTTCATAGAGAGTGTGTATTTCCCTACCACTGTAAATCATTAACTATTGGAATGGAAAATTTACATGGATTTGGGAGAAATAGATTTGTGGGTTGTTCCATTTGTGCACCATTTTTTTCACCATGTTAATAAGCTTGAAGACAGCAAACTTAATAAGCTTGAAGACAGAGCAAAATTCTGAGCTGAAACACTGATTGTCTTTTCCATTGTGTTTTGTCTTGGCATTGAGAGAGACAGTCTCTAAACTGGTGGCCCAAAAAATGCACTGCTGCAGACTGTATGCAATCTCGTCTAAAGTCTCTCAGCATGCAGATATTTCCTCAACAGTGATAGAATTTCATAGGTGATGAATTCAGGATCTTCACTTCTGAAAACAAGTCCCTCATTGAAATGAGTAACAATGAAAGGGTCTACAAAATGTCTGACCAGACACACGTTGTAAGTCTAGCTCTTTATGAGAATGTGTGACAAATTTGAAGCATCATAAGCTTCTTAATCTTGTCCAGCAGCTTCAGTCTCATCAAGAAACCGTTTTCTGGGTTACTAAAAAGGTTTTGTAAGAAAGCAAGATACACAAAATCAAAGAGCAAGATTTAGAACAGACAACTTAGGGTCTCTTTCCGTTGGGCTGCTCTGTGATACTGTGATCACAGCAGCCTAATGGAAATCCACTGACATTGTTTCTTGTTGCAAGGATAGTCGATTTCCATTGGGGAGCTGCAAGCACTGTGTTGAAAATATGTAATTAATCATGTTAGGAACTTTAGGAACACGTTCTCATGAAAAAAAGACAAATGTTATTGTATCGTCAGTCACAATTTGACTTCCATTTCTCACAACTCTTGCAATTGGTTAATGCTTGACCAGTACTTCGAGTTCTGAGAAGACTCTGAGCGCAGCTAATTGAAAAAACATAATGGAAAGCTTGCTGCTGTCATCAGAGCAGCCTAATGGAAAGATGTCCTTACAGCAAGATACACATCAGAAGAAGAGCCAGATATGCAACAGACAAAGAGCAAGAGACGCATTGACAGACAAAGATTACTGCTGGCGTGTATGATCTCAAGCGGGTTTGTTACGACGCCACTACTGACCTTCATGCGAGGTCGTCTCTCCGCGTTGAACTTGCGCACATGGTATCTGATTTTCTTGGAGAAGAGGCGAGTGCGCCTTTTCTCCTTGTATCGAAGCACGCGCGCTTCTCGAGGGGCAGCTGCTTCATTGGTCCACAGGCAACCATCCTCACCTGTTCCACGAACTGAGTCGACATCAGGCTGCTCCTGCTGCTGCAGGCTCATAAATATGTCTGGCACGATGCATAGGTCCGTGGAGTCCGGATTCTGCACACACAGTAAATTCCTTTCTCAGAATCAGTTCATATCGATTATCCGACTCTGATCTGTCTAGGGCGGCATTCTTGCATATTGTACTAGAAGAACTGAACATCGTCGAGATGGCATCTCTGTGATACCTGTAAGCTAGTATTCTGCAATCTTTGCTAGGCGCATGCAAAGATGAAATGTGTCTCTCAAACAGCTCTCTAGGCAGATCTGCTTCTCTTCTTCTTAAGGAAAGACCAACTGGTTCTTGCTCTCTCACCGATATGGCAAGCCTGGCGGCTCCAGATCAATGGAGAGCGGACGCAGATTCTATGCGTACCGGTGCATCAGAATTAAAGAATTCCTCGCTAGGGACAGTCTGGGGGTTGAGCTTGGCATCCGTCCAGAGTGCGCCTCGATCAGACCAGGCATTGAGAACGTCCTCGTAATCCAACTGTAGCGACGGAAAATGGCGCAGGTCTTCCAGCGAGCACTTGAAAATCTCTTCCGCGTCTTTCTTCATCTTCTCCGGACGCTGAAGCAGCTGCTGTTTCGTAACATCCTCCTCCTTCTTCGGAGTGCTTGCAAAAATCCTCGCGGTGTCGATCCTCTCGAGATCGGGCCACGATTGCTGCCGCCTATCGACTCTGGACGAAAATGAAGATCCGCAGCCAAGACTAGACGTCGTGGAGTTGAAACATCCGCGACCTTCCGCGTCTCCATCACGGCCATGATTTCCGGCGTCCAATGCATCGTCCGAGCCGGCGCCGCCAATCGCGACATCAAAATTCAAGCCATAGTCGACGTCGAAGGCGTCAAAGGCCTCGTCGATGACGAGCCTTGGGATATCGCAGCCGAGGAAACCGGCGGAGGAGCTCGAGTTGCCGATGATCAGCGAGACGGTGCAGTCGATGTGATCCACACCGGAGCCCAGGCAGTCTTGAAAGAAGTCCGGGACCACGGACTGCTTTCCTTCGTCGAGGCGCAGACTGCCCTGAGATAGTTCTTCCACCGGCTCGTCACTGAGCTCGCAGAGTTGATCAACCAATTCCACCTTCAGGTCCAGCTTCTGGCCGTCATGGACACGTTCCGAGTTCTTACTGCTCTTGCAGAGCTTCGAGAGATGGTCTCGGTCATGCGTATGCGGTCGGCTACTTCGGGAACGTTTGCTGGAGGCTTTGGAAAGATGACATTGAGAGGTGGAACTGTGTCTTGGCAATTTCGCCGTCGGCGTTCGATTAGGAGCGAGACGGACGCGCTCGTGCCGCAGCGCCACCGCGTTGGCGTTGTGCACTCCACCGTCGCAATTCTCGCACAGGAACGCCTCGTCCGCTGCGCAATACCAGTGCGCTCTTTGAACCCCGCACACATCGCACGCCCGCGATGATCTTCCCGCAATCGCCATAGCTGCAGTTGCGGCACTGCTGTTTGACGACCGACTGTTCCTAGCTTCTGTGCACTGGCTCTTCATCGTCATAGATATCAATGTAAAGCTTCTGTGCACAAACTGCTGTGCTGCTGCTGGCCGACCGACGTCAAAATTCTCAACCGCGAGATCTTTTCCGGAATCTGGTTTTGACAAGCACTAAGTACTGGGGATCAAATTCTCGACGCCAGAAAAAGCAAGCCATCCTACACGCTTCATAGTCATCGCCTTCGCCCAGCAAGGCGCTAGAGTGTCCGCGCGTCGATATGAATGAGCTCCACCGCGGGTCTTAATCCTAGGGTAAGAAGTCAATTGGAGGAGGAACAACATGACACTAATCTCCCATTATCAATAGCTCGGACTGGTCGAAAGCAGAGCACGATTGAGAAAAAACATTACAGCAATAATCATTCCAATGCCGCAGGAATTGCACAATGAGGTTCTCCACAGCAAGCAACTATCGCATCTCCGCGATCAGTGTCAACTCCGTGAAACTATAATCGATCACCGAGATCGTGTTTTTCCGCCTCGAACCAGGAGAGATTCTGAAAGCCTGCATCGATTAATAGCGGCTAATATACTACGGTACATGTCTGAGAGGCTCCAGCTTCAACGCAATGGTCGACTACTGCAGCACAAAAAAAAAACGCTTGCTTCTCTGGTGATTTTCTGGTCTACTGCTCATTTCAAAAACCAAGAAGAAGACATCAGATTGTCAAACCGACCTTATAACCTGGCTCAAAATCTCCGAGCTCGCCACTGCACCTCCTTAAATTCCTAACACGAACGATCTCATGCTTTTTGGTCGTCATCATGAGCGGGGAAAATTTGCAAAACACTGTGCCACACTTACCACAGCAAAGACCTCTGAATCGAAAACCAAAGAATCAAAGCGCTGGGCTGGTCTGTCTGCGAGAGAGAATACCTTTCTGAGAATTGTGAGATGGATATGCAAAGTCCCAGTGGGAAAAACAAAGACCCCAGAGATTAGTGATTTAGTAAGTCATTAACCATGAGGGTTTAGTGAGTTATTTATGTATAATGTACTAATAATGGCTAAACGATGTCCCAAGTGCCACAAATGATTTGCCATGTGGATTTTGATGGTGGCTTTCCATTGGCTTATTTTTGGCACACAAATCCAGTTATCCTTCCTGCCATTGGCTGTTGAGGTCACGAAATTTTATGAGGCGGAAGGCGTGGGGGGGTGCCATTTCGGATGTTAGAAATTGGAAAAATAAAAAGAAAAAAAATGTGGCGATTCCTTTTTGGGCCCTTTTTTAAGTTGAACTGTATTAAAATAATGCATTTAATTTTTTTAATTTAGAAAAAATAAAAATTCTTTGCAAATGATTTCTCAATTGGCTGCTTGATATCAGGATCTTGTTGCTTTTTTCCTTTTGCTTTTTTTTTTTTTACCAAAAAATTGAATCAAACCTGTTAAATTGCATTAAAAATTGTGTGAAATGAGCAAATTCCCCTCGCCCTAAACCCCAAAATTCAAACCCTAGTTCTAAGTTTTATTATGCCAATTTCTAAAGTAAATCTTAGAATAGGGTTCCCTTTTAACTGTGTTCCAAAGTGGGTGTAGTGCTCTTTTTTTAAGAAATTTCTTATGTAGCCTAAGTGGCAATCATCCATAGGAAGAAGATGTAGGAAAAATGATGATGATCATCCCTTAGGAAGATTTAATCAAATTTGGCTATAAACCACATATGAAATACAAATCTGTAATGAATCTTCTAATATTTAATAGCTACACACTGAGAACCAAATATACAAAAATCTGGTTACTTTTACAAATTTTTTTTCACACTTATGGCAATTCAAACTCTCCAAAATCACTTCATTTTCAGAATAAATTAAATTAAAAATTAAAGAAATAATTAAAAAAATAATTTCTATTTTTTTTTCAAAAATTTAAGAAATAATTAAAAAATAATTTCTATTTTAAAAAAAAAATTTGCTAGTTAAAAAAAACAATAAATCTGCAAGTTCCATGTGGTGGTGTCATTGGGTTTTTGCAGGCAGGCGTGCATAAACTTAACTTAACTTGTGTGCATGTGCGCAGCAGCCTTTGTTTTCTACCACCTTGAAATACTTTTTCACCTCAGGTCAAGAATAACCCATCCCGTGCCTTTTTTCTTGTCAAGATTGTAATCTGAGCACACAGACCATTACACAAAATAATCTGCAAACTCAGAACATTCTATATCATCATCATCATCATCATCATCATTTTGTTGCACACATGTCATAATGTGATGATGTGATAATGCCCAAGGTTTCCCCTAATTTGAGGGTCATAGCCTTGAGGAGGGTGGTTTTGTGTGGGGGTGTTGCACTAAAACTAAGGACGCATGTGGTAAGCAAGCCTTCCTAGCATGTAAAATACGAGTTTTTACACGAGTTTTTTTTTCCTTGTCTTACATGCATGCAAATGACTCAATGTCACGTGAGGATTGACAACCTTATCATGCGGTGCTGTTTGGGGTGCTTTCAAATACAAAAGAAAAGAAACCTTGTAATACTTTACGGTATAGATACGGTTTTCCTAGGGTCAACAAGGGTGGGCATTATATTATGGCCTTGGGTGAAGCAGCTGCTACCAAGGTATTCCATGTGTGCCGGGTAAAAAAAGAAAAAAAAAAAAAAAAAAAAAAAAAAGGCACCATGTTTAAAAAAAAAATAACATTTTTTTATGGTTTTTTTAAAAAAAAAAAAAAATGTTATTTAAAAACAAAATAAGTGTTTTAAAGTAAAAATATAAAAAATATAAAGGT
>Ga0116227_10004903_pt1 | contig 28680 bp, 30 predicted proteins | sample S1TSphgellanicum_FD_89693 | JGI IMG/M metagenome (GOLD analysis project Ga0116227, IMG submission 89693) | Host-associated microbial communities from peat moss isolated from Minnesota, USA - S1T2_Fb - Sphagnum magellanicum MG | ecosystem: Host-associated > Plants > Peat moss > Unclassified...
TTAATTTTAAAGAAAGACTCATCGATGTTAGAGCAATTTGGGCTCAAATCATTTGAATTGTTTATGTAATTACATCTCGATCTCTTTTCAAAATTTAGTGGCAAGGATGTATATTGGGTTGCCGAAGAAAAGAGGTTTCTTTGGCAAAAGCAAATGAACATTGTGGCACAAGTCAAATCATTTTACAAATGACAATTAAATTTCCAAGATTGGAAGTAGTACATTGAAGGATATTCTTAAAAATTAAAGATTTCCATAAATTAACATAGCTGAAATCCAATTAAATGTTTATGAGACATTTTTCTCAAACAAGGGTTTTTCATTCTTACACATGGGATGTTATATATTTTCACATGCTTAAGAGTGAAACTCCTTCAACATTTCATTTGAAAGCTCAAAATAGGCAAAGAAAAATAGGTAAATGCACATTGCACATGTTGGGCAAAAGATATTGAAATCCATGGATTGATGTTTAAATATTTTTTAGGAAGGATGTTATGGAAATTTATTCGAGAAGGTGAGAAGGAAGAAGCAGTTAAAATTGGATTAATGTCCCAGTCCAACTAAAATGCACTTTGGATGATTTCTGTGACATTTTGGTATCCCTATTGTTTGTGATCTTATCTTGCCCCAATTTGATATGGGTATTACCTCCATTCATCTTCTTTTTTTGAATTTGGATGTGGTATTGATGAAGTTTTAAAGTTCATTTCCACATCTAAACGTTTGTTTGGCACTTTCATTTTCAAAAGGAATATCAATGAATAAATGAAAAAAAAGTCTACTAATGTGTCATATTTGGTGATATATTAAGGGGAATGAATGATGATTATGGAACTTGACATTACATTCCCGACATTCATCCATGGGAAATGAATCGTTGATTGTGGTCTACAATTGATTAGAGTTATGCATGTCTAGCGTGGGAACCATTTCTAATGAGTATTTTTTAAGTTTTAAAGAAGGTTCAATTTGGAGAAGTTTGTGTAGAGTAATGCCCCAAAGTTGGGGGCTTAGGTGAGCAATACCCAAGTTGTAGTCTACCATACCCTAAGGTCAGTTTTGTCATTAAATAATCCTCAAAATAGTGAAATGAAATTTTGAATATGAAGTTGAAAATCATCATACTTATCATAGGCTACACTCTGAATAATTTCACTACTCATATCACAATATTATAATAAATTTATGGAAAAATACAGAATTTCAAAATTAAAGAACGATTATTTTTTTGAAAATAATAATTATTCATTTTGTCAAAGTGAAAATTGACCCTAAGCTGCGGTATATACTTGTGAGACTTCTCTTGAATCAATGTCCAAAATACATTTCCAATCTGAAATACCTCCAACCTCCCCCAAGGTCCACCATTACCCATGTCCAAAGCTAGGTTCAAAGGCCACTTCAAGCCTCACAACTCCTCCTAATTACCTAGTGGTTTTTTGGTGGGCAACATTTGGCACCATAGTGACCCAAAAAAAAATCTAGTGCCACAAGGTAGGAAGGACTTTTGTGGAAAAAATGCATGAAAGTCATGACATTTTGAAGAAAAAAATTCTGATGTTGCCATATTTAGACAATGGGTTCCTAGAGGTCACCAAAACATAGCAGGCTTCTTTTAAAAAATTACTTTCTTTTTGACATTTAGCCAAATTTGGCTCATTCTTCTTGTGAATGATTTGCAACACACAACCTCACCAGGGGGTGTGTGTGTGTGTGTGTGTGTGTGTTTTAATTCAAATTATGTGATTAAAGCTAAAGTGGCGATCATCCATAAGACAATTTAGCTAGATTTGGTGATTAAAATTATGAAAATAAAACTACTATAGCATCCTTCTATATTTTTCGCTACCTATTGGAACTTAGGACAGAATTTGGCATTTTCTATTTATTTTCTTCCTAAATTTAGTTCCTAAAAAATACTAAAACACATAATTTATGCTATTTTGAAAACAAAGTGCCATTTGGCCAAAATTCGCCAGGAAAAAAAAATTGTCATCACTAAAAGTCACACAAAGATTGAGTGCAATTGGATGGGTCAATTGGAGACCAGTGTCGACTATTGACCACCTAGTACATCCACCAGCGCCCACTATATATGTGGCCCTGCCCATGAAATCTTGGATGAGATCATCAAAAGTTGGATGCAGGAGTCCTATCCAGTGAACTCACTGGAAGACTGCTCAGTGCTGTGAATCTGAAAAGTGCACAGCTTTCAAAGCCCTTCAGGAACTCTGGAAGAGTTTAATAAACACGACCAAATGGAATTATTGACTGTTGTTCCCTGTTTCTGATTGGCTAGATAGTTTTTTTGGTCCAGTTGGGTTGCTACTAGTAGTCTCCCACCTACCTTAGTGTACCTTGGCCAGTTCGACACTAATTATATTTATTCAGAAATGCTGAAATTTTCAAAAATTATTTCTTCCAAATCAAAAAAATATTGTGAAGGGAAATAGTGAATATTTAAGAATATTCCAATTTCTTGAAACCAATGTTTCAAAATTATTTAATTATTTGAAAGACATGTGTTGAAATGGCCAAGGTACTACGGTCCCGATTTATAGTCCCAGTTTCACTTTTAAACGTGGGATTTGAAAAAAGAAAATAACTAAAACTTGGATGTGAGAAATATTTTTGCAGGGTGACATACTGAGCACCACTGGAGATTCTCTAATATTAAATTATGTGAAGGATGGATTACCTTGAAATTCAGTAGAAGAATTCTCCCTTCTACAAATTCATACAGGGGCATTGTACCCAGGTATGAATTATTAAAAGGGAATTCTTAGAGGGGGGAATTCTTAAATGGTCGCTTTTCATCTTATAAGAAATATTAAGGTGTCAATCCTCTGTCCACATGGCCCATCATGAAGAGAACTCCAAAAGAAAGCTATATTGAGTTGGTTAAATATTCCTAGACTCGGTACCTCCCCTGTTGGGTAACATTTTTGCTTCCTAAATTCCTCCAAGTCAGGAATTTCTTTTTCAGGAATGCAAATAATGAGTGATTTCTAGGGTTAAATCTGATTGTCAAATTTTGAAAAAAAAAATCTAATTAAAAAAATCTACAGATTTTACAACATCTCAGAAGTAGCCAACAATATAAAAGGATGCTTAAATTATTTTTACATTAATATTTTGTTAATACCCAAATTTGTCTAAATCCTCTTGTAGATGATCACCACTCATGCTAAATCACAAAATTGTTGAAAAATAATAATAAAATAGCATTGTTGTAAGGGCCATGTGAAATCATCCATCAAACCAAATCAGGTTATTACACAAAATTTGCATATTAATAATTGGACTTAACATTCTATTACTTTCTAGATCACAAATATCAGATGAGATTATTAGAGTGTACAAGTCACAAAACACATCAATTGCAAAAGACAATGCATCACACATTACATGTCATCTAGTTGCAAGTGCAATTGCATCCTCCATGGAGCTCAACTAGGGTTTTGTAGATGGTTGTAGGTTTAATTGAACCAAGGTTGCAATTACATTTGTGACTATATTTGCAACTACCCTATGATCCAAACATATAAACATATGATGAAATGTGGCCAATGCATGATTGGACACATGTGCATATATTCTTATATAAGTTTTAAAAGAGTAGGTAGGTAGCTTAATCTAGGCAACCTAGGACTAGGCCTAGGTAAGCTAGCCAACAACACGAGATTAAGTTCCAAACATGCAATTAGGACCCACGGAAGGTGTAACAACTTTTTTTTTATATATAGATTTAAATGATAAATAAAGTTATTGCTGAAAAAAAATTATGTACTTTTACAATAATCTTTCAAATATATTATGAGAACATGTGTATATAAGTTTGAAATGAATCTAATGAATATAAATTATCCAAAAGCATTTTTAAAGGAATGTCATTATTGCTTTTCTTGTTTAATTTTTTTTATCAATGATTTTGGGTCATTTATATTCATTTTATATGCATATGTATGCAATAATATATTGTGATTTTTTTCAGTAATATGAATTGTATGTTAACTTATGAAAATTGATTTGATAAAAAAAAATTTGAATAGCCAATCTAATTCTATCACATGACTCTCACCAAATAATTCACTATTTTTTAATCAAAACACCATTGAAACCTATGGTGTGTGGGTCTTAATTACATGTCCACACCCACTAGCCTTAGCATATGGATAGGTTACAAAGTTGAAGACTTGAACCCTTGAATTCCACATTGGGCACCAATTGTTTTTACCATTTCACCACATTTTCAACAAACAATTTTTGTCCTTTTATTATTATAGTCATTTTTTCCTAACCTACTAAATAATTTTGTTGCTTAGTGCATTGAACTTAAACCTAATTTTCCCTATATTTGCACAATGGATAGGGCATTAATTTTTATTTGTGTATTCCCCCCCCCCCAATAATAAATGTTACCTTCTTGACCTACTTATTTACCCACTTAACCTAGGTACTTGTTCATGTACCTTATCTACCTACATATTATGGAGCCCAAATCTACATATCATTCACCAACCTACAATATATTCATTTATAACCTACCAACCTATGTACGTACTATCATGAATGACATTTTACCATCATGACCAACATCAATTTTAACATCATGGGTGTAGTTCGACTAACACATATTATTAGCAATCATAATAACTATTGTTTAATTTTGTGTATTTTGAATTTTTAAAAAAAGAAAAAATCTACAAATGGACTACATATTGTATACATTTCCAAAAAATTTAGAATCAATCTAATGAATAAAAATAATCCGCAAAAACATTTTTTATGTTAGAGTAATGACATGGAATACAATGATCAATCTCACCACCCAATTATAATGAGCCTAGCCACTAGTATTGCACCCTACAATGATGAATGTTAGTGCAAACTAATATTTAGAATTAAAGTGTGAAAGTAATATGTTAATTTAGCAAACTGGAAAAATCATTAATAAAAGCTATGATTAGTCATGTGTGTAATATGGCGTGCTACACATTGAAACTTTTTTAAATCACTAACATGGTTAGTCACTAGAAAATCATTATGGACCCATGACACGAAGATTAATGCACAATCATTCTAGAATATCATTTGATGCATTCACTAAAAGATCAATATACACCCACTAGAACAATAGATCAAGTAGTGACAAAAAAATCACTATGTAATCACTAAAACATCAATATGTATCACTCAAGGATCATAGGGGATAATCCATTCACCGTTGTCTTGGGTATAGTACATGTCATTATAGTAGATTAATCCATTAGGATTCCACTGGTTGTTGCCACACGACCCCATTCACGAGCCAACTGGACTAAGTTGGACAAGATGTCTATAATGTAACTATAGTGGAATTGGTTTAATCCACCTGAAAATGAATGGAATGCATAATGGTTGGGACTGTGTTTCCTAGTAGTGGAGAAATTGGTGGCTCTATTGTTGATGATGTAAAAAGAAACCATAGTGGTGAGCGCATTTTCATTCCTAGAATTTTTGGTGGATAATGGGGACCACATACTGTAAGCACACAAGTAGAATTGGTAAGAAAATTATTATTTTCTTTGTGGAGTGGTCAAAAAAGAAATTCCTTTACTTTTGTCTCTGGCTGTACCAAGTTTGGTGGCATTTGTTGTGATATATCAAGGAATGTATTTTGCTAGAGGTCACCATGCGCTTCCATCAAGAAATTGCAAATGTTGAGGTGTTTTTTTTGGGTTTGGGAATAGATATCAAAGGAATGCATTAGACATCATTGATGAAGTGTTTGTTTGGAAGCTCAAGGCATTATTTGTATTTACTACTCAAATAGAAAAGGCATTAGCACCCATGCCTAAAACAAAAACCACCCATACAATGAAACAACAGGTGTTGGAGATATCGAACCTATTGTTTTTACAGTTCACTAAAAAATGAACAAAGTGGTTTAGATGATGGTCTTATGGACAATTAATATTTAGATTTATAAGTGATCAAGTTTTGTATGTGTTTTTTGGGTTGTAATTAAATTTTAAAAATAGTTATTGAATTTCATTTGTTGAATGTATTAGGTAAAGATGGTTTTTATTGTTTTTGTTCAGTTTTGTTTTTTACTTTGGCATATGTGACTACATTATTTCTTTCATTCATTTCAATTTTTCTTGCAAATGTATTGATATTGATACTATTGATTTTATGCTTTTATTGTAAGACTAAAGTGTTCACATAGTTTCATTCTTTAATGCATGAATGTTGGACAAACTCAAGTTATTGGATGAATTATTGATGGGTTAAGGGTTTAAACCCTAAACCTAAACCATTTGATAGCAATATATTCTTCATTATCTATGCACAGCGGGTTCCATCTACCAAATTTGTGCATGCAATTACATGATACTAAATGTCATGCAAAGTGGATGATTGACATGCAATTGGATGGTCCCAAATATGATTAGTTATAAATAAACCCTAAACTTCAATGGTTTGATTAATGGTAGTTTACAGTGTTTGATCAACAATATATGGATGATCAATTAATTATTGGTACCTCTCATTAAGGAGTGAATGAATAATGGGGGTGCTGTTGGGGCAATTATAATTATTAGTAGTTCAATTATTCATGATGACATTTGAACTAAGCAACAAAATAACCTACGATTGCCTAACTCAAATTATTTCAGTCAGTTGTGCTCCAAACTCCAATACTCTTTATGTTTCTAGCATTAGTGTTATTGTCTTATTGTTTTATTTTTTTTATTTTATAAACAAGTTTTAGTTATATCAAGAGTGTGAGTGCAAGATGGCAAATAGAAAGATTCAAAAGCTAAGTCTTGAGTATTTCAATACAATGGTGGGATTGAAAAATAAAGGACTTAATCCTAGATGAATGGATGTTAAATATGTTAATGTGCAAGATTATGAAGTTATTTGGGGAAAAAGGTATAGCAATAATGGATTCAAGTACAAGAAAAACATCGCAGATGTGGAGCTGATTAAGCTCATTAAATATCTATGGCCCCATGTGTATCAAAAGGATGTGATTACTAATAATGAAATCAATCTAGCATTTGCAAAGGGTATTTTGGCAAAGAAGAAAGGGTGGGATGTATGTTGGGCACAATTTGCAACTAAGGTGCAATGTATAAGTTTCAAGCACACAAGGGAATATGTCCTTTAAATATAGTTCTAAGTGGATTCGAATTTACATGGATAGGAGGGAAAAACTGAGGGACAAAAAAAAAAGTTGCACAACAAACAAATAACATGTTGGAAGCAACAACATTTGGCAAGAAATTGATACTGAGATGGAGAAGGAGAACACTAAAGATGGAGGAAATGGTTTGGAGCTCCCAAAGTTGGTAGGGGACTAAGGAATGGGTGATGAAGTTCAAGTTAGCCAAACTGAAAAGATTATTAAAAAAGTTTAGAACAAAGGAGATTATTCTATTCCAATCACAACCAATGAAGTGACAAATGCAATGTAACAAAACAAAAATGACTATAATTGGGAGGTCCAAGTGAAAGAACTCACAAAAGAAGTGGTATCATGTGGGAGTCTTATGCAGAATTTATCTTTTGCAAGGTAAGATGAAAACTTGCAAAAGAAAATTGATGATTGTGAATTATGAACATGTTGCAATTGTGAATTATGAATTGGAGGTGCTAGCTAAGCAGCAAAACAAACTGAGGGTGTTACAATAGTAGCATTTACAATTATTATGCACACACTACAAGGCTTATGGTGTTAATTGTGGAACATTTGATTAGGTTCAGAAGAAATTACAAGTAATCCACGAACTACTGGAAAATACAAAGAAACAACTTCTAGGATCCCATGTTCAAGAAAAGAAGAAAAACGTTGAAGGTTAACTACAACCTGGTTGAAATCAAAAACCAAAATGTTGGAACAACTCATTTCTGCAAAATTTTGAAACATTAGTAAATATGATGCAACTTGAATTAGAAAATATTTTGATTTCAGAATTAAAAACTGAAAATGTACACCCTCTAGGTGGAAGTGTGATATTATAAAATATCTGAAGCTTAATTCATGACAAACAAAACTAAAAATTATATTACCTATATATATTACAACCTCTGGCATCAATAATGATATATATGTCCCATTTTGCTATCTTATTTCTTGATCGAAACACGAGTACTAACTTTTCTACCCTTGCTTTTAGCATACACCTCCAAATTTGACAATCCTTATGTAGGGTCTGCTGTTGATTTTTTACACATTTGCACTTTGACCTTCTCAGACCCATTAGAATGATTAGAACCTAAATTACTAACACTAGGTTTCTACTTCACATTTGATGCATTAAAAAAATAACCAGACCTCCCTTGGTAATCTAAACACTGAAGTAGGAACTAGGGATGGTTTTGCAACTTCTACAAGTTTAGTTATGCTAGGAATATTTTTTGAATCACTAGCAATAACTAAAGGAAATGTGCATTGGAAAAACTTGTAGAAATGCATGTTGGATTTGATAGGATTTGCATGTTTTCTTTGTCCAAAATTGGGTCTAAGGATCCAAGGTCTTCAAGTCCATTGAAGTGGAAATCTTCACCAACATGTACATTTGGGGGTGGTGACATAATTGCAAAGCAAGTGATAAGGAAATGTTCCACACCATTTGTCATTACTTCTGCATAAAACTTTAGGTGTTTTGAAGTTTGTCACAACTTTAGTTGTTTTGGAAATTGGCATACCCATAGGTGTTTTGAGTTTTGCCATAACATCAAATGTTACATCTTGATCACTTGTTGCTATCATCCCCCCCAAAAAATGGTCATATATATGACACATTTGTACATAAACCAGTTAGAAAGAATTAGTTAACCCATTTTGTAACAACCTAAGTTGAGACTAAAACCTTGAATTTACATCACAATTACATTTCAGTTGTAAGAACATCACAAGTAAATGGATATATGTAAATCCATAATCAAGTGAACTAGTTGTCCATTTCAACCTTATGTTCCCGTTGCATTTGTTATCCACAGAAAATAGAAACAAAAAGAAGTAAAAAAGTTGTCATTTAAGAATTCAGAAATGGTAAAAGTAACAACTTATAAAAAGGGCAAAAGGGTTAAGGAATTTTGAACATCCTATAAGTGGCTCTAACACTAGTATTCAATGGGCATAGCTCAACAACACATCACTAACAAATTATAGTGTACCCACAATAATTAAACACCTTTCCAAAGACATTATGTTTAGTATCCAACCCCAATCCATAGTATGCATGCTAAATTCATTTACAAAGGTTGTTTTCTTCCTTCCAAAAAACATGAACAACAAGAAAGCTATGTAATTAGCATAATCAATAATGACATAACTAAAAGGAAAAACCTAGCACTCAAGTTTTGGAACTAATAGAAGATAATTTGCACTAAAAACAAATGGAGAAACACAAAGAGGTTAGTAGACTATCCAAGTAACAATGCTACTTGGGAAACCCGATTAAACTACTATAATAAATACATGAAGGTATTATCTACTTTCAAACCTATGCAATAAGTAGTTCAATTGGATGAAAAATAAATATTTTATTTCTAGCTCTCATGTTGTTACATGAACTTGGATCTAAAGTATTTGCTAGTTGTACATGTGGTGTCAACCATTAGAAACACAAGTAGCCAAGTACAACAGAAGGACCAAGGACTTGAAAAGCCAAAACTTTCTACTTACATAACATGAGCTTGATCTTGGAAACACTTATACTGGGTACAAGTGGTGTCAACCAGTAAAATCACAATTAGCTAAGTACAGTACAAGGGAATTCAAGGAAAAAAATTGAAACCATTCTATTTACAAAAACCCCAACTCTACATTGATGAAGGTATCATGTACTTGCTACTTGTATAATTGTTGTCAACAACAATAAGCATAATAAGCCAAGTACTTGAAAATGACTGCAAGAATTACCAAGGTTAATTTCTACCTTAGCACCCACATTTGAACCTAATGTAAGCCCATATCTACTTGATTTGTTGTAGTTGATTTTTAGATTATCAACTACAAGTAAATCAATTTTTGCAATTAAATAAAAAGGATAAAATTAATCTTAGTTTATGTCCAATGTTTTACATCAACCAAACTTATGTTCATATGAAACATTACAAATGTAGTCCAACAAGTATATTGCACTTGAATAACTAACAACTTCACAATTTATTTAAACAATTCACAACCTAACTAAATATAACCATGTTCATGAAATAATTTACAAGTAACAAGTGAAATGAACCACACATGTCTGAAACAATAAAAAATGAATAGGGAAGGTTTAACTTGTGCTTATAATCTGTGGGATTTGAGCTTGCAAAACTTTTGGTGGCACTTGTAGCAAGACTTGTGACACCTTTCTCCACCTTTGGTGTCCTCCATGTTAAATTGATGTGTTTAAACCCAAAACTTGTGATCCAATCCATGGACAATGCTTCCCATAATTAGGCCTTGCACACTTGGAAAATTTAGTTTCCATATAAATTGCAAGACAAAAAGGATGGTATGTACACCCACAAGACGTAATTGATAGGTTATAACAAGCAAAAGAAAACCCATAGATGGGATAATGTTTGATCTTAAGAGAGTCGGAGAAACCCTTTGGTAATTCCAAAGGATGCTTAATTGGAAGAGGCTTGCTACTTACTCCATCACCATTTGACATTAGCTGGATTTGATGCAACAAACCTTGAATCCAAATTTTTCTTTGAACACTTTGATGCTGCAACAAATCCAACTATGTAGAACATGACTTTAGTTTTTCAAAAGCAAGGGTAAGCTTACTCTCCCCAACTCAACTTTCTTAAGTTCCTTTCTCACAACAAACTCCTAAATTTTATAATCTTGTTCCAATTCCTACAAGTTGTCCATGGATGCTGATTTCTATAGCAACATAGGACTAGGAGACATTGAATCTACCTTACAACTAAGGCAATCAAAAGGAGGCAAATTGAGAGTGGAACGTAACATGGAAAGCTTCACTTGTAGCTCTCCAAAATCCTCTTGAGCTTCTTTGAGGGACTTCTATCTATCTAGAAGATTCCCCTTTAGTGTTTGCATTTCAAAAATAGTGCCTCTTTCTTCAACATCATTTGAAACTATTTTGGTGCAAAACCCTATTTTTTACACTCCACATCTTGTAGCAACCTCCTCACAATTGTAAGATGTTTTGGAAAAAAATTGTGAGATGATTTAAACCTTCCAAAACCCATAATCATCATCACTTGATTTACCCAAGCCACTTTGATCAAAACTTAGGTCCTCACGTTGGCTGCTTGGTGCAGATGATGTTTCCATAGAGTGGATTTAAAAAGTTTGTGGCTATTGGTTGGCTCTCTTCATTTACTCTTGGGTGGAATTAAAAATGTACTAAGTCTAGTTCACATTCTCTCCATTTCACTATGCAAGCCAACTTCATAGGAAAATGTTAGGATAATCTCCATTTGTTGGAGGATGTGCATAAACAACTTGATGCAATCGGCTCAACAAATCACATTCTTATGCAGTCATATGTTCACTCACCTTCACCTTAAACCCATTGGTATGCCTATTCCCAAAAATTTGTATAAGCTGCTCATGAAAAACAACATTAAAGTCAATATCACAACAAGGATTGATGCCAAAGTTACTCAATTTCAACTTAACAGAAAAATCCTCCAAACTCTAAAAAACACGTCCAAAATTGTCATTAATTCTTTGGAATTTCTCCTTATGTTGTCTAAACACTGATTTTTTCACCTTGCCATCAAGCAAGGTGAATAGTTCCCTTTTCAGGGTCTCAATCATCAGATCAAAATAGGTGGCCATTAGAACCCTAAACAATAACTAAAGATCAAAGTGGGAAGCATAGACTGATTGACAAATAAAAAACTCAACCGAATAACTTAACAATTCTTACAATGTTGTAATCCTAAACAACAAATGTCTACCCAGTCATTCAGATTTTGCATCTCAAACTCTACAAATGTGCTAGAGGCGAGACACAAACCACATGTGTTTTCAAACAAGTTTTTTTTCATCAAATCCTTACCTCCCTTCAACAAAGCTTGATGTTATGAAACCACAAGAGAAATAAATTCACCCTAGACGCCAAGTCACCAAAACCATCACCATTGTAATGTTTAGTCGTGAATATGGAGGAGATTTTTCTTGCAACACATGTCACTTTGTAGTTCATCTGCACAAAATATACAACTATGTGTGCTTATTTGGAGTCAATGACCATTTTGAACAAAAAACCCCACCTTTGGAAACCGGCTTTGAAAAGTCAATGTGACTTAAATTGACTTTTAAAATTGTGCACAACATTAGCCCCTACCTTACTTTTGTTTTACCTTTTTTTTGGGTTGAAAAATACACTTGGTGGTCTACTTGACTATGATTTCACTTGAGTTTCAAAAGTGTTTCAAAATTAAAGCACATTTGCTTAAGTGTGAAAGAATGCAAGGAAATGAATCCTAATGCTCCCAAGTGGATTTTTCACTTTTCTATGTAACCAAAGGAAAGGAAAACTAAATATATCATGATAAATTCCTTAACACACCTTTGTGATTTATGAAAATGTGGATGAGTTCACCTTTGTGATATTCATATTTATCATGATAAATATGAAAATGAGTATCATGTAAAGTCCTTGAAAAAATTAAATCTTATTAAAATGTAATCTTTGAATTTTTTTCATTCATCCATCAATTGAAAATGTAGAATTATAATCAATAGAATTACAAATTAAGAAACTAACTTTACTCACTACAAGATCTCTTGTCCATTTCAACCTTATGTTTGGGACTATTGGTGCAAGTAATGTTAAAATCAACTAAATTTGTGATTGTGATTACTATAATCCTCCATTTCTGCAAGTTGTAAACACTTATAGTTCCAAGTGTAACAAAATTTTGACCTGTGCTAATTTGTAGTTGGAAATGCAACTATATTTTGCTACAATTATTGTGCATTTTGGATGAAAAGGTGGATGAGAAATGGGTTCATGTTAACCATAGTTGATCACATCTAATGACAAATGAAAAGCAAATTGTTTTTTTAATTGCAATTTATGTATTATTGAACTTTGGTGTCAATTTTTACTTAAATTTGTGACTATTTATTGTGGCTAAGTTACACAATTGGATGAATAAATGGATAATGTTTTTTAAGGGTGTTGGTAATTAATAAATAGGTTTTTTCAAAAAAAAAAACTTATTATGTTAAATTTTATATTACAAATTTGCTAAAACACTTGTAGAAAAACCTCATTTTGCAACTTGTTTTAAACAATTAAAAGTGTTATTTGTGATTATTTTGAAGACCAAAATAGTTGCAAATGATATTTTTAATCACCTAAAACAACTAGGAAAATGGGGTTTTTCTATTAATGAAACTATGTCATTAAAAAAATCATTTTATTGTGTTTTTAGTTGTGTTTTTAATGTTTAGTTACCACTTAAAAACACATTAGTGGCTTGGAAATCATTTATATAAAAATTCACCATAATCCAAATCTTCCAATTACCATTTTTCTTGTGTCTAATCATAATCACACATCACATTGGAATTCACAAAGTTTGAATCCCTAAGAGTTGTGTCATTCTGGCACATGTCATTTTATTTTTCCCGTGAACAATTTTGGTCATTCACTTAATTAAGTGGTCCATACATTATCTTTGGTGAAGGTGTGATAATCTACCCTAGTCATCAAACACCATAATGTCACTCATATCATGTTAAAGTTTATATGTCACTAAGTCATAAAGCTTATTCCTTAAGATTCAAGTCACTACCCCATACATGCACATGTCCACATTTGATCCACAAGCAAGATTGGTCATTATGGCACATGTCACTTTATTCTTTTTCATTCAAGCATGGTCATTCACATAACAAGGTGGTCCATACACCACCCTCACTAAACTGACAATCTACCCTAATTAGTCACCAAACATTGTGTCATTGATTTCATATTGCTACTTGGCCTATGTAGATCACTAAGTCATAATTAAGGCCTAATAACTTGAACTAATTTGATGTGATGTGTCGTTTACATGCATTTTTGGAATAAGGTGCCATGGTGCTAATTTTTCTTGGCCCTTTTGCTTTGAACCATTTCCTCCTCCCCCTCCTTATCTTCATTCAATCATGATTTATATACATTAGCCCCTGTAAAATACAACACATTTTGCCCAAAGACTTATGTCATTACTACCAATTCAATCACTAAGATCTATGCCATTAAAGTTGGTTTTATTAACATTTATGTCATTGGTGGCCTATGTCATTAAGGTTTGTTTCAATTCGAACTTGGTGTATTGTGTCACTAGGACATACACCACTAAGGCTTGTGTCATTTAGCCTATGTCACTTGAGTTTATAATATCACTAAGGTTATTGTCATTTCGGTTTGATGTAAATGTCATTAAGGCTTCTATACGTCACTAAGGTTTATGTGAATTGAGCCTATTTCATTTAGTTTTATGTCATTTAAAGTGTGTTCATGGTCACTAAGGCTTGCATCACTTGGACTTGCTATTAGTTTATGCCTAAATCATTTACCATAATGATTGTATTTTAAAGTTTGTTGAAACCATAAAACATGCACATGAAACTTTGAGAAAGGGTACCTATGTTGCTAGCTTTTGCACATCCTTGTCCTACTCTTCCACCTCATGTACAACTCCTTTGAGCTCCTATCAATAACAATATAATGATGTTTCATGATTGCCCACAACAAAATAGGTCATACCCAATTACTTGGGATGAAAATTCACCTCTTATCCTAACAACTTTGTATTATTTGTGGGAGTGCAACAATAAGATAATAATTTGCAACATACAACACCCAAGTTGGATAATATTTCTAGTTCCATGAAGTAGTTAATGGTGTGCATCCCAAAGCTATCAATTCCCATAATTGGGCATGAACTGCTTGCATACATGTTCACTTTCTCTATTGGCATTTGGAGTCCTTGCATATAGGTCAACCACACTACTTGCAACAAAGACACATGAATCCTATTGAAAATTATCAATAGTTTGTTCACAAACATACTTGTCTTGATCTTGAACTAATGCAATTATGCAGAAACATGTATTCAACACTATCCCCCATAATAACAACAATGTTGGGCTACATACATTTGTACATGGTGAAAAATTAGACCTAAAAATTACATTAGAACTCAAAAGAACAAAACTTGGCACCTCAAGAAATGTGTGAAAACAACAATGTTTAATCATTTGTAATTAACTTGCAAAAGGTTGAAAACTTTGCAAGATTTTTGTTTCATATCTCTTTGAAGCACATTTTCTTCCATGTACAGATAATGGAACTAAATAGTTCATTTCGCTTTCAAAATTAGAGCCGAAAATAATGAAAACAAAGTTTTATATATTTCCTATCCAAAGATAATTTTTTGAACCAAAAACAATGGGTAATCATTTTGCCACAATTTCTTGTAACCACATTTTGCATAGAAGTCAAACAAGCTACATCTAACAAAGAAATTTGAATCCCATCCATTTTCAATGGTTTGGAGAGTTGTTCAAACATACATGTTTTGATCTTCAAATGCATTTAAGTTGGCACACACATTCAACACCTCCATGGTAGCAAGAAAGTTGGATTTCACACATTTGTATGTGGTGAAAAATTAGACCTAAAAAGTACATCCTAGTTCAAAATAGTAAGCTTTGAGTACTCAAAAACATTTACAACATTAAAAAGGTACAATATGAAAAGGCACTCCATAACACTAAAACATGTAATACTATACCTCTATCACTAAGACCTAGGTCTATATAATTAGGTCTTGTTTCACTCATCCTCTATCACTAAGACATAGGTCTATATCACTACGACATGTGTCACTCCACTAATGTCACTAAAGTGTAATACATCATCAATGCCTATGCCACATCGGTTTCCTACTACACTTGGGCTTAGTGTAATATGTCATTATGGCCTATGCCAATAAGGCCCATATCATTCCACCTATGTCACTCAAGTTTATATTTGACTTGGGTTTAATTAATGTTATATGTGATTAGGGCGTATGCTAATAAAACCTCACATGTATCACTTAACATATGTCATTCATGTCTATGTCATTAGGGCGTATGCTAATAAAACCTCACATGTATCACTTAACATATGTCATTCATGTCTATGTCATTAGGGCTTGTGTTAATTAGACACTTTTCACTAAGTTTATTTGAGGTTTATGCAACTTAAACCAAGTTTATTTCATTAGGGTTTAAGGTTTGTGCATCATTTGGGCTTGTATCATTAAGGTCAAATCACTTACACCTAATCTTAGCACCATAAACTTACTTATCATATGCGTTAGCCCTGTATTATGAAATTTGTTAAAAACATGTTCAAACATGCACCATAGACCTTTCAAATCAAATGGTACCTTTGATATTTACATTTGCACATTTCACCTTTTCCTCCACCTCATGTGTTGTTCCTTTGAACCCTTATCAATCACAACATGTAGCACAATGTTTTAGAACTTCCCACAACAAGACACTATATATTGAATCTTGGGATGAAATTCCAAGTCTTATGAATTCAAAACTTTATAGTGTTATGTGTACATGTGAGTGTGCACAATTTGTAATAAGTTAACAATTCCCATTGAACAATTTTGGTTACATCATCTACAATTGTAATTCCATGAAACATGATTATGGCATTCACTTTAAAGTTCTAAGATCCCATACTTTTCCATGAATGACACACATATTTGAACTTTCACAATTGGCATTTGGAGTCCAAAGGTAATGAACATTTACATCCCACATCTGTATGGGGTAATTCTCCATACGTGCACCTAGCACCGCTTGTATGTCATTTGTGTCAAAACAATAAGATTTGCATTCATTTCCATATGTTTAACAACACCTTGCAACACATATTACACTAGGTTGGTGCATGGAATAATTATATAGGAGTGACCTCCAAAGTCACTAATAATGTCATATCTAGGATATAATTATTATTAATCTCAACCACTCAGTATTGAACATGGCCCTTATTGCACCCTACCATGATAAATGATGATGTAAATCAATCTATGGAATTAAAATGTGAAAATAATAATATGTTAAACATCAAACCAAAATATCAATAAGGGGGGAATGGAAATGCCAAAGTGACCATTCCATTCATTTAAACTCTAGAAAATGGTTCCCTATAGTTAGTGGTTTGGGCATGCATGGTGGTTGTGCAATGACATGTCCTTTGCCATAGGACCCCAATCACTAGGAATATCCAAAACCACTACCATTAACCACTATAGTGGGATAGGTGCATTCCACTCAAAATTTGAATGGAATGGTTAGTGATTGGGATCATTTCCACTAGTAGGGTAGGATGCACTGAAGTTCAAATCCTAATTTTTTAAAGTTTCATAGTTTGTAAACAAGTTGGCAACATTTGCCTCTTGTTCCTTTGTGTGCCACAAATGTGCCACTTCCTTTTAAAGTGCAACATACTATATATAATCAAACAATAAGTCAAAAAAAGAACAACAACAACATGAATATCCAATATTTTGCCTTAAAAAATAAAGTAGTGACATTACATTAACAAGCATAACAATGGTTGCATTTCCTAGTTTGGTTGTTTAAAGCAAAGAAAAGGTGGTTTGATTAATGAACATTTGATTTAAGTTCATTTTCAAATGCTTTTGAAACAACACATGGTAACACATACAAGCTAGGTTGGTGCATGGCATAAAGACAAACTGAAATTCATCCCAATCTTTTAAAGTTGCATACCTTGTAAATGACCAAATGCTAACATTTGCTTTTGATTCTTTTGTGTGCCACAAATCTACCACTTCATTTTGAAGTGAAACATTATGAGTAGAATCTACAAATATGTGAAAACAACCTAATAATAACTCAAAACTCAAAAACCATTAAAACAATTTTCCAGTTTGATGGTGGAGGTTGAAATTTTAGCACTTAGAAAAAAGGAGATGGAAATTAACAATGACTAGAATCTAATAGATCTTACCAAATAAATCTAGCATTATTTTATTGATGCAAATGTGCAATTTAAATTGTATTTGATCTTATGTTCTCTCAATGATGTTTTATGTTGAACATATATGTGTAGCCATGGCTTTTGTTTTTTCATTTGTGCACTAATATGGACAAAACTAAGAAGGTACCTTTTTAAAGCTACTTTGTTTATCAATATGCATGCCAACACCTATTGCACATACTTGAATTGTTTGTTTCATTAAGAATAATGGATCAATCCATGAAGGAGGATAATGGATAATTCAAATCCTCAAATGTAAGATTATAAGTTTGGATAATGGATGGCTAGTTTCAAATCTTCAAATGTAACATTACAAGTTATAATGAGGGAGGTCTTACTTCTTTTCCTTATTGGATTCCATTATGTATGAAACTATTTTTAACAACATGATTCCTTGAAGGTTATTTTCCACAAGGTCATAATGACCAAAAGTGTTTCTTACAATTTTCAAGCTAAAAAATTATGCATGAAACCATTTTCTTTGTCATGAATATTTTTTTTTGGGATCCTATTTTCTAGTTTTTCGAAGGGAAATATAAAATTTGAGACATATTTGACATCAGTGGATTACATAAAGATTAAAATTGGATGATTGGACATTGGAATCACAAGTTTTGAAATCCTCTTTTTCATTCTTTGATGTTGTATTTTTTGACAAAAGGCTTTTGGCAATGGGAAATGTAAGACTTTCTTATTTTGTGTGTCTCCATGTCTTACCATGCTTCCCTACCCAAACTTGTAATGTTACATTTGAGGATTTGAATTGAGAATTTTCTATTTAGTTGCGTTGTTGTGAAAAATGGAGAAAATAGAAATGAAACTTTGATCAATTTCCTATAGCAAAGCATGTTTTATTCCTTTCATTATTTGATGTGCATGGTTGAACTCCAAGATGTGTTGAAAATATTTGGATACAAGAGACAAACATTTTGAGATCAACAAACACATTATACTCCAATAATTTATAGATGTAATTTATAAATATATACCACTTGCACATCATTATTAAATCACCCAACCCCCCCCACCCCCCACTTCCCAAAAAACCAAAAACCTACCTTTATTAGAAAAATAATAGTTAATTCTCAAGTTGGTTATTTAATAACCAACCTTTATGCATAACAAGTGGTTATTAAAAAAAAAATGATGTGCCCCCAAATTCTTTAAGAGACCCAAATGTGGGTCCCAAAACAAAACAACATTAAAATAAAAAAAAGTTGAAGCACATTCCTACTTATAACACTTTAGGGGTAGGAGGGTGTGCTAAAGTTTTGGGATGGGACAAGGATGAACTCACAAGTGAGAGTTCAAGATGAAATTAATTTGCACAACTAAGAAAAGAAGACAATTAATGCAAATTGAATGGAAGTGGTGTGATGGACTTAATAAGGATAACCTTAAACACAAGCTTTATACAACCTACAACCTTTGGAAAGAAGCACCACTCCCCTCCTTATAATATATTTTATGCCTCTTTGTGGGGATTACATCTAGATGTCATTTTTCCATTGGATTTTTATTGTCCTAAAAATTTGGACGTTCATATTTTTCTCAAATCAAGTCTATTTGAAAATACAAAGGAAATATCTTATAACCCTTTCAAAGATCTTTCCAATGGTGTATAACATGCCCTAATTGGCACTCATTTGACCCCTCATTTTAAAGGGTTTGTAGTTGGGAGTTAAATTGGGAATTTGACTCCTACCCCTTCTTTTGATCATAACTCATTCAAATCAGGTCTAAATGAACAATGTGAAAGCACTTTAAGCATCTACATTTCAAGAACTTTTGGTGGTGTTCTGGGGGCCCAATTTGGTGCTAGATTCCCTTTTCAACCAAGGTTTTGAACATTCGTGACTTTTGCATGAGTGCAACTCCCAAAGTGGAAATACATTTAAGAGTCATTAGGCTCCATCCCTTGCATTTTCCCCCATTTTTGAAAGTGTGTTTCACATTTAAACACATTTTCTTGGCCTCATGGGCGCTTGCAGTACACATTTATCATGAACTCAATGTTAAGGTTATGACAAAATAATCAACTAAATTGATAATTGAGGCTTTTATTTTGATTGTGAAATTTTTAACTGATGATTCTTTTTTTTTGTTTTTTCAAAAATTTCAATATTGATAACCTATGTGGTTCAAATTCATATTAATAAAAAACTTACTTGACCGATGATGAAAAATAAACAATTACTAGTCAACATAAGTAAAAAACATACATATTTTCACAATATAATGATGAAGTGGTTTGTTAATGTTCTACACCTTTTTTGTGTTCTAGAAAATTCTTTACTTATCTTCATTTGCTATAGTAAACCCCTTTTATAGTCACACCCTTGGTGACCATTCTTTTTATGGCACTATTAAATTGTGATTCAAGCATTTATAATCACATTCCATACAAACCTTAACAAGATTGGGACTATAGGAAAAAAATCTTGCAAAAGAATATTTTTATGCTTGAATAAAAGTGTTAATTGTTTAAATTTCTTATGCGGGTTATTCTAAGCTCTATTATACATTATTAAACTTGAAAATGTTGTGATTTTTGCTTGTTTTATTGTGATGATCTATATTGAGTTTGAACTCCTTGTGTATTTGTCAATTATTTTTTTTAAATTAAAATTTCTTACTTTCTTGGCAAGCTTGCATATTGTTTGTTTATATGTTATAAAAAGTTGTTGTTTCTTTATTTTCTTTTCAATTGGATTCACTGTTGTTAGTTTGCACAACTTGAACACAAAACAACACTAACATTGCCAAAGGGAACTACAATTTACAAAACCCTAATATTTACCCTAGATTTCCCCATTATAATCACATTTATATAAAAAAAAGGTTTGCAAATGTTTTGTGCTACTAACAAATGTGATAATGACCCCAAAAAATGATATTTCTTACCAAAATAGTAGGTTACCAGAAAACAATGTGTGACACAAACAAGAATGTGATTAAAATGGGTGTGATTAAAAAAGGGATTACTGTATATGCAAATGTCTATTACTCTATTGCCACCAAATGTTTCTCCTTGTGTATTACATGCAAATGTGGTGACTAAGCACAACAATGTTGTAAATCCTAAAACCTTTTGGAATCTCATTTAAGATTTTGTTTCAAATCTGATTTACGATTGTAATGTCCTGGCCCTAATAATGGAGGGCTTTACAAAAAGGAATTTCCCTCCCACAAACTGGGAGTGAAATTATGAATTGCTCAGAGAATCATCCTGTTTGGCGGGCTCTCCTGCCTCTTCATCATGAGATTTCATCTTTCATCTACTCAGTTACTTTTTTTCATCCTGAAAATGGGCTGTGGGCATTACCTTTGGGTAACTCCTTGCTCCCAGGGCATTACCCTACATGTGTAAAGCACTGCCTAGATTTTTCCTTTGTCTTTTCATCTCCCTTACTTGCATGAGGAAACTTGTCTTCAGCAAGTGGGATCTTCTGCGGTGGAAGGTACCAGCCAGGCTGTACTGGGATCTTCTGACCAGTGGAAGGTACCAGCCAGCCCGTCACTATTTCCAAAAAGTGAAAAAATCCGAGCTTTGCTCTACGTAGGAAAAGGACCTGGGTACAGGCCCTTCCATGATTTGAGACCTGTTCCTTCGGCCTACTGGCCTCGGGCATTGATCTCAAATCACGGAAGGGCCTGTACTCAGGCCTTTCTCCTATGCACAACAACCTCGACGAAGGAGCGCAGTGCAATTTGAGGGTGCATTACACAGCGCAATTTCCTGCTCCAGCCTGGGGTGAGGATCTTCTGCGTAAGCGCCCTAGTGTGGGGTCTTAAGGCAATCTGCAGCGTTGATCATGCCTTGGTTGTTATGGAAGGGCTGTCAGTGTCTTTTGCCCTGGACCTTGGGCTTCTCGCTCGGTTTGCAGGGCACTAACAGCAATGCCTTCCCTTATACTTTCAATGTATGATTTGGCTGCCTGTGGAGTCAACATTTTTTGCATGCAGACAAGTTGCCTTTTCACACAGAAAAAGGGGGCAAAACTAGTTTTCTCACCTAAATTTGTCCTCGGGGTAATTTCACCCCCAGTTTCTGGATTCGCCTATGTGCACCTGGACTGCTGCTCATGTTCTTCATGAAATCAAAAGGCCTTTGTCAAAATAGGATTCTGCAAATCTTCTGAACTGATACCCAGTTCCATGAACTGGCACACAATTTCACTCACTTAAACAAGGCTTTAGAGGGTCCAATTACAGGGTCACTTTGTTAGTAGTTCTGGATAATTTTGTGAGAAAGACTTTTCTTCTCTTGGTTTCCCGACAGGAAAGTGTTTGGATATTTTGTGAGAAGATTTTCTTTTTGGGGGTTTCTGGATTCAGAATAGTGTTGTTTTTCTCCAAGTTTTCGATGTAAAAAATATCCAAAAAAGGAGCAAAATAAGTCCAATTTACACTAAAAACAAAAAAATTGAAAAAAAAAATCCCAACTTCTTTGGTCTAGAAAACGACCAAAAAAATGGTCCAGAAAAATAAAACACTGATTCAGAAAGAGTTTGGATATTTTATTTTGTGTGAAGATTTTTTGTTTTCTTTTTCTTGGGTTTTTTTGTTTTTTTTCTGGGTAGCGGTCTTGGGAAGTTTTCAAGAGTCGTCATGAGACTCAAACCCTAATCGGAGGAGCATCGCTGCTTTCTCGCCGCTGTTGTCGCTATCGGTCTTGAGTTTTGATTCATTTGTGCAGGTGATCGTCTCCTTCTCGTTTTCTTCTTTTTTATTTCTACTCCTCTTCATCTTCTGTCTCTGATTTTTTTTTTGGTTTTCTAAAGGTGGTTTTTGTCCCGAATTTGTTGGTGATCTGACTCTGTTGCGGATTTGGTTTTTGTTCTGTGTGCGTGGTTAGGGTTTGAGTTTTCTAGTTTTGATTTGTCTTATGCTCATCAGCTGGCTCTTTGATTTCTTTCTCATCTTCGGATTTAGCGGTAGGTTTCTTGCCGTTTCATGCATTACTGGCTTTTTTTTTCTTCACAGAATCGTGGTTTCAACTGAAGAACATTTTGCTTCTTTTTTTGGTTTGTTTTCACTTGTTTCCAGGGGAGGAGGAGGAGGGGAGAGAGAGAGCCTTTCTTCGGGAAGGAATAGGTTTTTGCATTTGGAGCTGGACTCGGGAGCATGGATGCCAGTAAGCCTGCGAAGAATCCTACCCTTCAGCACGGCAAAGTTTGGGCATCATTTGAGCACAGCTTCTCCCAGGTGCAGTTCTTGCTCGACCACAACCGTCTACTCATCAAGGAGATCAACCAGAATCACGAGTCCAAGATCCCGGAGAGTCTCACGCGGAATGTGATGCTGATTCGAGAGCTCAATGGCAACATCAATAAAGTGGTAGAGCTGTATGCCAACCTCTCCTCTAACTTTGTTAAAGCGTTTGAGAATCAAACTGAGGGTTTATCAACTGCGCAAGCAGTGAAGCCCTTTGAAAGCAGCACATTTGGTGGTGGTCAGGCAGCAGGTGGCGGCATGAAACCTCCTTCGAATTCCTCCCAGAAGAAAGTGCAACAAACCTCTTGAGATGAGGTCTTGACATCATGGAGAGAGAAAACCACCAGAGATGGTAACAACTGCATAATCACAAAGTCACCAAAAGCTTTGGATAGCTGTGAATTGAAAATGTTTGTCTGCTACAGCAATCAGGATCGTTGGTCCACATGTTTTGCATGAGGCTATCAGTCATTGATATTCTGATGATAGCTTCCACATGTGGAACATACATATGGAGTACAAATGATGGTCCATGTGCCATATTTCTTGTGCTCACAACTCTTCATCTTCCAGAAGAGACATTCTGAAAATTAACTGGGCACCTTCAACGTGAAGTTTTTCAGAGCTTCTGCTGGGTGCGGAATGAAGTATTTAGATATTGCATAGATTGTATTCTGGTTCATGTGGATATGATTAGCCTCTATATCTTTTCCTGGTTCTTCTCGAGGAGTTGCCCTGTAATCTTTGTGGTTCACTGGAACTGCATCAGAATGGGAAGTTGTTGTGAAAACTGGCATTACTCTAGTCTGACCACTCCTGCCATAATGTGGCCAGGGATTTGCTGTTGTACAAGTGGTGGGTGTTTCAATGTTATTTCAACTAGCAGGAGCTGTTGTGTTGAAGCATCAGTGAGGATAGGTGATATTGCTGCCTCATAGGGCAATGCCATTCACTTGACCCACACTCTGTGGCCATCAATGAAGAGGTTCCCATTTGTACCATCTACTATATCTAAGAACATTTGTTTTTAGTTTGTTTTCCTGCTGTTACCACCAGTTTTTGCTTTACAGTTTTGCTCACTGTCTCTCTTTGGCAGATGGCTTTCTGGTCCACTAATGGGAGTGTGCATCATTCTCTCCTTGTTCTCACTGCTCTCTCTCAACTGGATTTTCTATCAGTTTTCTTCTTTCTTTCCTTCCTCTTTGGTGCTGTCAGGGTCTAGATCAAACTAGGAGGCCATGTACCATTTGATGATTAGTAGCAACAGTTTGGCATGTCCTTTAGCTTTGACCTCCAGTACTGCATATTCAGCATGTAAGTGTTCTCTTGTTTGAGGTTTCAGTACTGAACATAGCAGCCCAGATTTATTTGTAAATGGGAGAGGCGGGCAGTTATCCTGCAGATGACAATCCTGCTGGATTCAGAAGACAAGGGTATTAGTGCGTGAAGGTGAAACTAGAAACCACAATGCAGACATAGTTAAAGATACATGGACACTTTTCATGACTAAGTGTTTAGTTACATATGTGTTTAATCTCAAGAAGTTAGTAATACAACAATTTCAAGAAACTAATTCATTCTCATTAAGACAAAATTTTTGCAAACACGCACTAACAACAAATGTGTTGATGTGTTACATGAATGTTGGTGCATATTGATTGTTGCACATGGATGAATGGATAAAATATCATCCACCCCAAATTACTTTTTGTACCTAGACACCATGTGACATATTATGTGAGGTATAAAAGGCATTAGGAAAACTAGCTCTTTTTATATTATTACTTATAGGGAGATTGTTGGGCAAAACTGACAAGTTTGGAATTATTTCTTCTAATGAAAAGTTATTTTATAAACTTGATCTCATGTGAGTTAAGCACATAACTAATGCACTTCCCTTTTAGATTCCCATTATTCAATTATGGACTAGGTAACCTATGATAGTGCTTAGGTTACTGTGAATAGTTGAGGTTCATGAATGTCAAGACTACTCAATGGAACTAGTGTACACCAAGACTATTCATGGTAACTAGTGCAAGTGAGCTAGTTACCAGACATACCTTACAGTGTAGAGGTTCGAGAGTGATGCCATAATCTTCTTGTTAATGGATCAAACGTCTTGTAACCAGCTTGAAGATGGACGAAAAAACATGTAACCCTCCTCTGAATGGACAAAAACCTATGACCTTCATTGGTCCACACGATATACACAAGAAAAAAGAGAAAAAAAAAGGGGGGGGAGAGGTTAGACATCACATGATGAGAGGACCAATCAGAAGCTGGAGAACCTCTGAACTGTAAGTTATGGATCAGTTTTGGTTGTGATTTGTTGGGCGGGGACTATCACATTGGATCCAACTTTTGGAAGTTTTCTTATTAGAACCGATTTCATATTAGGTGAACCGGTTTCTTTGGTGAAAATGTTTAGATTGTTTAGATTGGAATGGATTTTTTGGTTCACAGTGTGGACACAGTAGATAGATCTACAACATCTTATCTATTGGCAGGGCCAGCGTGTTTGTGATGCCTCGTTTTAATGATGGCAAGTAGCTTATACACTATTTTCAAGATTTAAAAATACTTTGTCACCCAAAAAGAACGGGGAGTAATTTTGAAACAATAATCCCTATCATTTTGAATGTAAGTTCACCAAGGTTTACTAGAAACTTCCAAGGAGTAGAAAGGAGGTTACAACAAATATTATTCTTAAACCAAAGATCCTTCTAGCCAAACAAACTTTACAATTCTAATACTATGGACCTAAAGAGATCAGACCTCTCTTGATTTCCTCTCAAGGAGCCAATTGGTTGTTAATGAGTGTGGCAGCTCATCATTCAACAACAAAAACCCCACAAATACTACCCCAACATCATCATGTAGTTCCATTCAGAAGTTGGACAGAAACTAAAAATAGAGTGGATAGTTGTGATAATCTAAACCTCACAGTTTCCTCTTGTTCCAAAATCCCCAAAGCTCCCGCTATATCATAGGTACTTTCTTCTTAGAATAAACCATATTACATATTCACACTAAATTCCCCAAAACCTAACATAGATGATGACTGCCACCACAACCTCTCTTGAAATCACTAGACTCTTTCATCATTTCCCTTGATTTGGTCCCTAAAACAAACTCTAGACCTATTCCCTTCCTGACATTCATGGCACCTCAGAAAACAGGTGCCATGTTCAAGAGAAGAATTTTAGAAGGGCATCCATTCGCAATTGATTACTATCCAAAATCCAAATAAACTCCACACTTCACAACTTGAAAAATCAAAACTTAACTTCTTCCACATTCCCAAAAAACTACCTACCTTCTTCCTCTTCAGCCAACTTCATATAATTTTTCCTCATCCACATCTTTTGTTCCCTTGAAAGCATAATACTAATCATTTCCAAGAATCATGACTCACACTCACTATAAGATTGTCAATTGAGTAACAAGGATTCCATTTCATCACTGAAACCAACTCACCAAAGCCGCTCCATTGAAGAAAAAAATTAAACATAGTAACCTACAAAACAACAAAACAAAGCCAAAAAAAAACAAGAAACTAGACTTTTAGCATCCTTGAAGCATAACTTCTTTAGCATCATCTGCCACCCATTTGACTTAGGGTTCCTACTTTCATTCATGCTCATCCACAGATTATGTTTGACACTGTTTTAAGTCACAAGTGTCACCATTCCTTCCAAAAAAATCTATGTCCTCATAAACAAAACACCAATCTGTAAACAAAAATAATTGCAAATCCCTTTTTGAATGTTCCCAACACTACCCCTTGAGATATTTGAAAATGCATATTCTATCGCCATGGTCTTGTTCTTGAAATCCCTTCCCATCTTTGTAATCAGTAAAAATGTAAAGTCCCTCCCAATTACTGGGCAAAGATTTTTTTTTCATAGGTCTACCCATTTCGACCTTGTTATTTTTTACAAAGCCTTCAAAGGGCAGCATACACCTTTCTCTATTTCCTTTGAACATGTTCCATATTCTTAAGCAAATATTTGTGCTTACTTGCAATTAGCTACATTTTAAGAATCATCTAATTTGCCATGACTTTAGGACCTACATGTTCATCAAATACATCGCATAAGCCATTAAGACTATTATCAATGGTGAGTATAGGCGTACGACTAGTGAGCACCATGAAAGGAAAGTATTTTGTGTCAGCTTGGATGCCACACCAATATCCAAAAAGTATTTGTGGTAATAGTGAATCCCAATTTTGTATGTTAATAGTTTCCTTAACTGTGAATCCATGCTTAATGGTCTTTATCAAATGTTCAACCATGCCATAGCATTGAGGCCAAACGAAGGTTGTAAGTTGATGCGTCATGCCATAATTCTAATAAATTTCAGCAAATTCCTTCATCCATTCATTACCATTATCTGTCAAAATGTACTTAGGCACTTGATACTTGTAGATAACCTCATCTTCTAGAAACTTAATAACAATGAAAGCATCATGTTCCTTGATAGGTTGTGTTTCACACAATTTAGAATGATGGTGGATAACTACAAGCACATATTTATTACCATTAGTTGTTTCTAGTGGTGGACTCACAGTGTCCATTGTAACACGATAAAACAATTCGCATATAAGAATATTCTTCATTTCTTCAATGCTAGATCTCATGTTTCCATTTTGCATGGTTAATTGACATTTTTCACAAATCCTAACAAACTTTTTGATAGACTCAATTCTGTCATGCCAAAAGAAGCTTTTTTTTTACCTTAACAAGTGTTCGCATTTCCCCAAAGTGTCCAATTTCCTCATGTATCTTCTCAATCAACATTCTTCGTTCTACAGGCCTAGGTACCACCAGATTTTGGAAGATTAGGGTATCTTCCGACCAATGGTACTTCATTACCCACTTCTTAGCCCTCTTTATGTTGGCAATGTCATAGAGTCTAGTTTCCAGATGTCCACCAGTGAACAATACCATTGACACCTTATTTTCCCATATGTCCATTTGCCTTAATTGATCATCTTCATACTATCCCATTATTTCCACACTTTTGCCCTTTTGTCTATTTTTGGCTTCAACTACCATGGTTTGAGTTTCAACAACCATCCTTTTATATTCCACATGATTCATTGGATGCAATTCTTCTTTTGAAAATGAATCTATACACTAGTAGAAATCAGCCAAAATGTAACCATTTAATTTACGACTACATGCGACTTGTAGTTGTTTGTGACTAGATTTGTGAATATTTGCAACTACAAGACCAACTTTCAACTATTTTGCTCATTTTCACAACTATGATGCAACTATTAGAAATTTCATCCTATTGGTTGCATCAATTTTACATTTATTTTCATCCATTAATACATTGATATGTCCCATTAGTCGCAATAGTCACCAAATTAGTTACATCCTAAAGGTATTCTACAATGACATAA